>Ga0208544_10000755_pt1 | contig 23846 bp, 18 predicted proteins | sample DEB08_DNA_9_FD_184526 | JGI IMG/M metagenome (GOLD analysis project Ga0208544, IMG submission 184526) | Aqueous microbial communities from the Delaware River and Bay under freshwater to marine salinity gradient to study organic matter... | ecosystem: Environmental > Aquatic > Marine > Coastal ... | reverse complement strand
CAGCCCACGAGCTGTTCAGCGCCGGCCTGAAGAAATCGCTCTTCAACTACATGCACGGCATCTGCTTCGAGTTTGCGCACCAGGAGTGGTTCGACTTCCGGGTGCCCCCCACCACCGTCGCCCCCGACTTCATCTACCTGGCCATTACGGCGGAGGAAGCGGCTCGCGAACGCCCCCACCACAAGATGGTCTGGCTGGGTGGTTCGGCCACGGTGTCGTACTTCAGCAAGCGCCGGAAAGGCAAGTCGGTACCATTTGCGGAGCTGGTTTTCCAGGGCAAGAAGATCGCCTGGGCCCTCCAGGCCGCCGCCCCCATCGCCGACTGGCTGGCCGACACCCTGCCCCAACTGCTGCCGGACTTCGAGAATCCCTACACCTTGCAGCAATTGGCGGAGAGCTACACCGCGGCTGGGCTGGGGGATTTTGCGGTGTTTAGCGAGAGTGAGACTTGGATGGTGCTGCGGGAGAATGGGTTGTTGGGGGTTTAGGGGGGGGGTGTGTAGGAATAAATGTCTTAAAATTGGCTTTTAGTTTGGTGGTTTGTATTAAATGATTTAATATTGGTAAAATTATTAGTTGTTAGCGAATAAACCTTCTTTCTTTGACTGAACTTATTCAACGCGCATGCCTCCTGTTTCCATTCAAATTCGTAGTCTTTTCCACCGGGACCCATCCTGGTTGGCTTTGTTTGTCTCCTTTTATCAAGAAGTTATTAACCTGAAGGATTGGCTATTTGAAGGCCAGTGTGCCAGTGTGTTATGGAATGGGGTAGGGAAGTTCGCATGCTCTGTGAGTTGTTTGAGTATAGTGACAACTGAACTGTGACCGATGTTTGCCCACAGCTTTTACCAAAAGGGTGTTGTTTTTTTGATTTGTTTTTTGGGTGAAGTGTGTCAAAAGCGTGGGAGAGGTGCGTGTATTAAGTAAACTGAATGGATTACAGGGCTATGCTTTGGGGTAAGCAAAAATGACTTATTAGGCCGTGTTCGCCAAAAAAATAGGACAATGGAGTCGAGCCTTAAAAACCGGTGCAGGAATTCTAAAAAAGCTAACTTTGATCGATAAACTAAACGGACAAATGTGCTTAAATCAAAAAAAATAAACTAAACAATAATGATAACTAAAATTGCTTTTTTTAATCACAAAGGTGGCGTTGGAAAAACAACGAGCCTATATAATTTAGGTGTAAGATTAGCTCAAAAAGGAAAATCTGTTTTACTAATAGATGCTGATACTCAATGTAATCTTACTTTACAAATTCTGGGAGAGCCAGGTTATGAAAGATATTACGAAGAAAAACCTAGAAATAATATAAAAAGCTATCTCTCGCCAGCATTTGATTCACAACCAGTCCTAATTAAGGCCGGAGAGTGTATTCAGTCTTCTCTAGCTAATTTATTTGTCATGCCAGGTAGTTTAGATTTATCTGGAAATGATACTCAATTAAGTATGTCGTTTAATCTGAGTACTTTTTTAACATCAATGAAAAATCTCCCTGGATCTTTTGACTATTTAATTAAAAAAACAGCAGAGAGATATAATTCTGAATATGTATTGATTGACTTGAACCCAAGTTTAAGTGCTATTAATCAAGATTTATTAATAAGTAGTGATTTTTTCATTATACCAACATCGACAGATTATTTTTCTGTCCAATCAATCAGATCGCTCGCTAATAAACTACCTGAATGGGAACTTTGGGCAAAGAAAGCAAGAGATATATTTAAAGATTCTTTTTATCCTTTGCCATTAAATACTCCTAAATTTTTGGGATTTACATGTAATAAATTCAATCTACAAAGTGGTGGAAGGCCTCAAGAAAATCATCGGCAAATGATGGATAGAATAGGATATACAATTGATGAATTGTTAGTGCCTAAATTAAAAGAAGTCAGTATGTTAATGGATGAGTCTATGTATAGGCAATATACTAGACAAGCTAGATCAACACAGAGTAAATACTGTATAGCAGAGTTTTCTGATTATAATAAATTGAGTGTTATTTCTCAGCAAAGAAACATCCCTTTATTTGATGTGCCAAATTCTGATTTAAGAGAAGAAAATCAAAGAACTACAAGAGATTGGTTTAAAGATATATATGACTACTTTGCTGATGAAATTATAAGACGAACTGAACATGAACAGAGCAATTAATACATTTAAACTGAATATAATTAGCGTCAAACAACTTGATATAGTGTATCAGTACTTGGACGTAAATAATGTCAAAACATTGGATTTGTCAGAACTACTTAGAGCACAAATAGTCCTAGCTGTAAGTGCATTAGATACATTAATTAGCGACATACTGCAAATAGGTTTGGTAAAGGCTTTTGAAGAAAAAAAATCTTTGTCAACTAATGATTTTTCAAAATATAAAATTGAAATTGAAATTCTTAATCAAATAATTTCAGCAGTAAGTATGAGCGATAAATCTTTGATTCTTGGAGAGCATATTAGAAATATTAATTCGAAATCTCCGTATCAAGACCCCAAACAAGTTGTTTCGGCTTTAAGGTTAATAGGACTTACCGATATTTGGCGGAAACTTGCAATAGAAATGTCGTTTAATAACCCAGATGATATTAAAAATGAATTAGCAAATATTGTTTGGCAAAGGCATAAAATTGCACACGAAGCAGATATAGATTATGTGACTCAGCAAAAGAGAGTTAGAGATAGGGACACTACAAAGGAGGCAGTAGAATTCATCGAAAAAATAAGTGAAGCAATTTACACAATTTCGGTAAATGAATTGAATTAATACTGGCTACAACAAAAAACACCAAAGCAAACTACTAGTTGTAGTCCTGAATCGTTGTGGAACACTTCCGCCAATCTGCCCGCTGTTATGGACGCGCTACTACTTGACTTAGGGGAAGCGTACAGCCGCAGCAAAACCTTTAGCAAAAGACGCCAGAGAAGTATGAATTAGCCAATCATACTTTCTACTATACTCAAGCGAAAGTGAATCTGATGAAAATACCTATTTGGTCACGACTCGGAATCGGAGTGTGAGCAAGCTGGCCACTTCGGCCGCTACGGGGGTCAAATCCTGTACAAAATTTAAAACTGCGGTTCGAAATTTGTCGTATGTGGGTAAGCGTCCGACCAACCCCATATTGCCAGTCCAATTCCGTCCCCTGATCTTTGCTTCAACCAAAGCAACGACTCATGCGGCATACACGCGAAGCAATTGATCAATTTCTGGACCGGCAGGCGACCAGGGCCAAGGAAGCCAAGCCATAAAAATCAGTTCAAAAATACCAAAAAAAACCTAACTTTAGTCGGTAAATTAAACGAACGGAATGCGCTTTTTCGCTATGGGAAACCTCGATCAGGGGTGCTAGACGTTCATCTGACCTGTCCGTGCTAGTGAGGGCCGGAGGAGGCGTTGGTTGGGGGTGGGGGCGCAGACAGGCCTTTGAGTTTGCATTCATCAGAAACGCATATAAGAACTCGTGTTCAGAAGTTGAATTGATGTTTAATATTGTTACAAGAATAGCGTTTTGGATGAGTCTCATAATTAAGCAATTAATTGTTGAACTATTAAAATTCAAGCCTATGAATATTTTAAAAACTATAATTGTCGGAGTGGGAGATGTAGTGTGGGGCCACAACATTATGACTTGTAGCGTATTATTCGGAGAAACGGCTTATCAAGACGGCAGCAATGGTAGACGATTCCCCTTTCCTATTCTCCTTTAAAAATAAAATAAAATATGGCATTATTTAAGATAAGACAACAACTTGAGTACATAAAAGAGAAACCTTTTAGACTTGAGAAAGAGATCCAAGACTTAACAGAGCAGAACTTAAAAACAGTTTTCGGACTTGACTTTGTAAAATCTGAATTTGCACTTAATAATTTCAGAATCGACACATTAGCATTTGACAAAGAAGCAAATGCCTTTGTAATCATAGAGTACAAAAGAGACAAGAATTTTAGTGTAATTGACCAAGGCTATGCCTACTTGTCATTAATGTTAAATAACAAAGCTGACTTCATTCTTGAGTTTAATGAAAACTTAGACAAAACATTAAAGCGAAATGATGTTGATTGGTCTCAATCAAGAGTTCTGTTCGTCTCCCCAGCTTTTACCGATTACCAAAGAGAAGCTATAAATTTCAAAGATTTACCAATCGAATTGTGGGAAGTGAAACGCTTTGAAAATGAAACAGTTTCATTTGACCAAATTCAAAAAGGGGGTGCTCAAGAAAGCATAAAGACTATCTCTAAAACAGACAATACAATAGATAGTGTAGCCAAAGAAATAAAGGTCTATTCAGAGCAAGAGCATTTAGAAAATGTTACTGAAGATATTAAAGAGCTTTATGAAAAACTTAAAAGGGCAATTCTAAATTTTGACAACATTGAAGTAAAGCCTAAAAAGAAATATATCGCTTTTGTTTCAGGTCGCAATGTAATTGATATCCACCCACAGAAAAAAGCTCTGAAAATGTGGTTAAATCTAAGTAAGGGAGAACTTGACGACCCAAAGAATTTGATGCGTGATGTTTCAACTACAGGGCATTGGGGGAATGGAGACTACGAATTACAAATAAGCTCTGATGATGATTTGGAATACATTCTAAGTCTTGTAAAACAGTCGATTAGGAAAAATAAAAAATAACGAAATACCAACAAAAGCGTAAGCGTCCGACCAACTACATGTTCTCCACTCTCGCTTTGGCCCACTGAACAGGCAACAAGTCTTCCAATCGGTTGACGGAATGGTTGCCGATACGGATAAGTACATCGCGCATCCATTCGCTTGGATTAACATCATTGGCCTTGCAGGAGGCAAAGAAGCTGTACATCATGGCGGCTCGCTCGGCTCCTTGGTTGGAGCCGGCGAAAAGGTAATTCTTTCGGCCCAGGGCCAAGGGGCGGATGGTGTTTTCGATTTGGTTGTTATCGATCTCGACCCGACCGTCACGCAGGTAGTGCTCCAGGCGGGGGAGATGGTTTTTGGCGTACAATAGTGCTTTACCGATGGCTCCTTTGGTCAGGTTGTTGGCTTGTTCGGTGCGCACCCATTCGAGCAGATTGTAGTAGACGGGTGCTGCCATCACCTTGCGTAGCGACAGGCGCTCAGGATGCTGATGACCTTCCTCTCGGGCGACCTGCTCTATCCCGTACAGCAACTGGATTTGCTCCAGCGCATAGGCTGCCTTTTCGGCGTCGTTCTCTTTAGCTTCGAAGAACTTACGCCGGATATGAGCCAGGCAACTGACCAACTCGACGTCGTGTTTTTTAATGTAGTTCGTATAGGCGGAGTAGCCGTCGCTTTGCAGCAGACCGGTAAAATCACCCAACGTTTCATGCAACACATTGGCCCCCCGACCACTTCGATAGGTGAAAAACACATTCCCGGACAGGGGGTTACGGAACACCCACATGTAACCCAAGTGGGTTTTGGTGTTCGGCTTGCCTTTGGTCGACTTGGTATCCGTCCAATCCAGCACCTGTATTCTCGACTCATCGCCTTGCAGATAATCGGTGTTCAGCACGTTCTTTTGCAAGACCTCATAGAGTGGTTCGAGCAGGGTGCAAACGGCGACGAACCAGTCATTAATGGTTGATTTGTGGATGGCCCAGCCATGATCGCGTTTGAACATCTCGATCTGGCGGTAAAACGGTAGATGGTCGATGTACTTGGCGACGAACAAGTAGACCAACAGGCCCACACCGGGGATGCCTTTGGGGATCACCTGGTCGGGTACCTCGGCGATAACGATCGCGGACTGGTTCTCCTGTTCGGCTTGGGGCCGGGCGTACTTGGGCCGGACATACTCGATGATCTCCAGGATACCGGGCGTGTAGTCGACCTTACGGGTGATTTCCTCGCCGATTCGCACCATACCCGTGGTGTCTTCTTTCGGTTCGATGATCTCGCGCCGTACGGGCAGATGATCAGGTAACGGGGTACGGCCAGGATGTACTTTTGGCTTCTTGCGTTCGTAGGTGATTTTTTCCGTTTCCGTTGAGGCTGGTTCGGACTGCGGATCGTCCCACAAAGCCATCTGTTCGGGCAACGTAGCTGGCACAAAACGCTCGGATTTGGAAGCGAAGATGAGCCTTTTCAACTGGTCCAACTCATGGCGCAAGGTGGCTATCTGGCCATCTTTTTCAGCCATTGCCGCTTCGTATTCCGCCTTGGATATCGTTGCTTCCATCCTTGTAAAAGTACAAAAAACCGTCCTGTTTTAGGCCATTTTTTGATATCTTTTTCTACGTTTTACGGATTTAATTTCGATGCCTTCCAGTAGCAATTGAATGTCTGTCCACGACATTTCCAGAGTGTCGTTTTGGGCATCCGGTAGCTCGAAAGTTCCCTGTTCCAGCACCTTGTACCAGACCACAAAACCGTTGCGATCCCAGACCAGCAGCTTGATCCGATCGCGGCGCTTGTTCAGAAAAATGAACACATCACCACTGAGCAACTCGTGCGGGATGTACCGGCGTACCAGTCCGCTCAGGCCGTTGAAGCCCTTGCGCATGTCGGTCAGGCCCCGGTACAGAAAATACCGCTGGCGGCTGGAGAAGCTAAGCATGGGCGCGGTCGATTTCCAGAATCAGTTCCGCGATTTCCCGCGTCGATAGACCTATGATCTCCAGCTGTAATCCGCAGGGCAGGCGCAAGGTCCGTTGGGCTACCTCCCGCCGGGGCGTCAGCTGGCAAAAGCCCAGCGGTAGCTCAGGATTGGAGTCGCTGTATTTTTTCTTCCAGGAGTAAAAAGTCGGTACCTTTAGGTTATGGTCTGCGCAGAAGGCCGCCACGGTTTGGCCGCTGGTCGCCTGCCGGTCGAGAAATTGATCAATTGCTTCGCGTGTATGCCGCATGAGTCGTTGCTTTGGTTGAAGCAAAGATCAGGGGATGGGATTGGGCTGGCAATATGGGGTTGGTCGGACGCTTACACAAAAGCTATAAGTAATACTCCGCTTCGCATCGTACTGCACATAGCCAAACCGTCGTGCTTCATAAAAAAAAAGCGAAAGCTAAACATTGACCGTTAACCGAATTAATCAAGAACTCCATCAAACTGACAGTCTCAAATAAGCTGACAGCTTCCGCTTCGCACTTTTAGAAATTCCTCTGCCAACCCGCACTGACTCAGACCATAATTGTTTTTTATGGTGTTCGTGAATTGCTGCGCTTATTTGGCACATTGGCGAAGCCACACCAGCCAACGCACAACCTAAGCTTTGCAAAAGCGCGAAATTCTCCACGCGCTACCCATCATAACTATCCGTTTGTATCGTATTATTTGAGATATAATTGTAATTTGGACCGGAATGATTAGACAGCAATGAATCGAAGCAAGGAAGTACTTGTGCACAAAGGGATTAAGCAAACCTGGCTGGCTGAGAAAAGGGGGGAAGTTGGAATAGGGTGAATTACGAGGTGCAGAGCAGATCGTAACCGAAGCTGGAAGTGCAAATTTAAATTGCTGCAATACTTGATGTAGAGGTAAAGGAATTAATAGAAAGCGCAAAGAAACATGACTAAAGACAAACTCGCCCTCTCGCAATTGGAGCAATACCTTTCCAAAGCAGCCTGGATACTGAAAGGTCCAGTGGATGCTTCTGACTTTAAGGTGTACATCTTCCCGTTGCTATTCTTCAAACGGATATCGGATGTGTATGACGAAGAATACCAGAATGCCCTAAAGGAATCGGAGGGTGACCTTGAATATGCTTCGCTTCCGGAGTTTCACCGCTTTATTCTGCCGGAAGGCTGTCATTGGGAAAACGTTCGAGAAACTACTTCCAATGTGGGACTGGCTATCGAACAAGCCTTGCGTGGCATTGAACAAGCCAACCAGGAATTTCTTTATGGCATCTTTGGCGATGCACAATGGAGCAATAAGAATAAACTCTCCGATCGCTTACTCATCGATCTGATCGAGCATTTTTCACAATACAATCTTTCCAACAGCAATGTAGATTCTGATCTCCTGGGACAGTCCTACGAATACCTCATCAAGCACTTTGCGGATCTCACCAACAAGAAAGCGGGTGAATTTTACACCCCTCGTTCGGTAGTGCATTTGCTAGGGTTGATTCTGGACCCACACGAAGGGGAAACCATCTATGACCCAGCCTGCGGAACAGGCGGAATGTTATTGGAATGTGTGGATCACCTGAAACACAACCAGGAAGACTATCGCACCTTAAAATTATTCGGCCAGGAAAAGAACCTGACTTCCAGCTCCATTGCCCGAATGAATATGTTCCTGCACGGTATTGAAGATTTTCAAATTTTCCGTGGCGATACCTTGCGCAACCCGGCCTTCTTTGAAGCAGACGGATTGAAAACCTTTGATTGCGTGATTGCCAATCCGCCCTTTTCGCTAAAGGAATGGGGTGCTGAAAATTGGGCCAACGATCCTTTTGGAAGAAACATAGCCGGAGTTCCACCAAAAGGTAACGGTGATATGGCCTGGGTGCAGCACATGATCAAATCGATGAACAGTACCGGGCGTATGACGGTAGTCTTACCGCATGGCGCACTTTTCAGAAAAGGTGCCGAAGGCCGCATCCGCGAAGAACTGATTAAGCAGGATATGCTGGAGGCAGTGATTGGCCTTGGACCCAACATTTTTTACGGTACCCAACTGGCCGCCTGTGTGATGGTCTTCAAACAAAACAAAGAAGCGGACAAAAAAGGCAAAGTTCTTTTCATTGATGCTTCCGATCAGGTGCGGGTGGGCCGGGCACAAAACTACCTCGAGCCAGAGCATGTCAACCAAATTTTTGACTGGTACCAAGCCTTTGCTGATGTGGAGAATTATGTCAAAGTGGCATCCCTTGATGATTTGAAAGAGAATGATTTCAATCTGAACATTCCGCTGTATGTAGAGAAGATTATTGAAGATAATTTACCCAGTGTGGAAGAAGCTTTGACGGATTTGAAATCAGCTTGGAATGAGAGTTTGAAGGCAGAAGAACGATTCAAGACAATACTTAAAAACTTCATTATATCATAAACTCTTATGGAAAAGAAAATTTTAGAAATTCTTCATTCAATTGATAATAACGAATACATGATCCCGGAATTTCAGCGAGGTTATGTTTGGACGAGTACACAAGTTAAGGAGTTCTTTCGCTCATTATATCTAGGTTATCCTTCGGGTTCATTTCTTATTTGGAAGACTAAAAATCCGTCTAAAATAAGAGGCAGTGTTAAAGAAACTGAATCCATTTTTCATCAATTAATATTGGATGGACAGCAACGTTTAACCACTATCTATACAATTTTCAAGGGCAAAACACCCGATTGGTACGAAGGCGTTTCCCTAAGAACGGACTTGTATTTTAATTTGGAAAGCGAAGAGTTTGAATACTATATGCAAAAGAAAATGACCAATAATCTTGAATGGATTAATGTGTCGGATTTCTTGAGTCGTGGCGGTGTAAGTGCCTTTATTGGTCAAATTCAAACAATGGAAGAAGACCAGCGCAATTACTATCTCAACAAAATTGTGACTTTAAATAAACTTGGGGCTATACAAGATTATGGCTACTACATCAAAGAAATAACTATTACAGAATTAGATAAGGTTGTTGAGATATTTAATCTTGTAAATAAAACGGGTACTACATTAAACGAATCTGACCTTGCTCTGGCAATTATTACTTCTAATTGGCCAGAGGCAAAAGAGCGTTTTAGAGAGGCTTCAGCGGAATTTGAGAAATACAATTACAACTTCACTTTTAGGAACTACACCCGCTTCTTAAACATTTTTTGTGTAGAACGAGGTAAGTATACAAATGACATTAGCACGGTAACGTCAGAAGAATTTGAACAAGCCTGGAAGGAGGTAAAAAAGGTATTGTCGTACATGATAAATATACTGCGAGACAAAGCATTTATTGACTCTTCAGATAGTTTTAGTTCACTTTATGTGATGTACGTGATAGGATACTATTTGAAAAAAAATGGAGGTAATTTTAAGACGGAAGTTGAAGCCAATAAGGCGATTTACTGGATGTTTGTCGCCCTCCTCTGGGGGCGCTTTAGCGGTTCTTCAGAGTCTTATTTGGAAAAGGACATGAATGCATTAAAAGAGCATAATACAATTGATGCTCTTATAGATGAAATGCATCTTTTTAGAGGCGACAACCTTTACTTAAGACCAGATGATCTGGCATTGCAGGGTGTAAGAAGCAGGATTTATAATCTTTTCTATAGTGCCGTGCGTGCTCAAAATGCTAAAGATTGGACCAATCCTGTACTAAGCCTTTATTCAAAGAGCGTGGGTTACAATAACAAACTAGAACGACATCATATTTTTCCTAAAGCATTCTTATACAAGAAGCTTAAATCTAATAATTCAATCCACAAGGCTATGGTTAATGAGATTGCAAACATTGCCCTCATTACCCAACAATCAAACATTACTATTCTAGATAAAGATCCAGCTGAATATTTGCCAAGCATCGATGCAGAGCAGCGTAGAAAACAATTCGTGCCAACGGATGAAGCATTGTACACAATCGAAAATTACGATCAGTTTCTAACTTTAAGACGAAAGAAAATATCAGAAGGCATTAACAAGTTTTTGCAGAGCTATAACGATGAATCACTGAAAGGCATTATCCCTCAAGATTTGGAATATTTTGACAAAGAAGTTGAAACCATAGAAATAACTATACGCTACGTCCTTTCACAAAAACTTGAACAAGCGTGTGAACTCGATGCCTTCCAAGAATTCATCCCGGATCATATTAAGGTCAAAATATTGGGAAGAATAAAAAGTTGGTTGGATAAAAATCCGGGCGAGGACAAATTGCAGTTTCAAAGTCTAAGAAGAAAGCTGGACTTTTTTGATCTTCAAGAGTATAAAGACATCATTGTGTCTAAAGCAGGGTTCCCAATATTTGAAGAGATGTTTGGTAGCAAGAACACGCTTGAAATACGTTTTAACCAACTTGCCGAACTGCGTAATTCTATTAGGCATAGTAGGGACATTACAGATGCAACGATGAAAGATGGTGAAGCAGCGATTGCCTGGTTCGGTGCCATACTAAGACCGTTTGCAGAGTTAGAACATAACCAAGAAGAAGGAGAATAGAAAATCATGACCCAACAACAACTCGAAAAATACCTCTGGGGTGCGGCCACCCTCCTCCGCGGCACCATCGATGCGGGCGACTACAAGCAGTACATCTTCCCACTGCTGTTCTTCAAGCGCATTTGCGATGTGTATGACGAAGAATTTGAAAATGCCCTTGCCGAAAGCGATGGCGATATGGAATACGCCGCCTTTGCCGAGCACCACCATTTTCAGGTGCCCGAAGGTGCCCATTGGAATGATGTACGCGAAACCACCACCAACGTGGGCATGGCCTTGCAGGAAGCCATGCGCGAAATTGAAAAAGCCAACCCCGATACGCTGTACGGCATTTTTGGAGATGCCAGCTGGACCAACAAAGACCGCCTGAGTGATGCCACCCTCGCCAACCTCATCGAGCATTACTCGCAGCACAAGCTGAGCCTGAGCCATGTGGCTGACGATAAATTGGGCAATGCCTACGAATACCTGATCAAAGAATTTGCCGATGATAGCGGACACACCGCTGCGGAGTTTTACACCAACCGCACGGTGGTAAAACTCATGACCCTGATCATGGACCCGCAACCGGGCGAGAGCGTGTACGACCCTACCTGCGGCTCGGGTGGTTTGTTGCTCAACTGCGCTTTGCACCTGAAGGAAGAAGGCAAGGAATACCGCACCCTCAAACTCTACGGACAAGAGATTAACCTGCTTACCTCGGCCATAGCCCGTATGAACATGTTTATGCACGGCATTGAGGAGTTTAGCATTGTGCGGGGCGATACCCTGGCCAACCCGGCCTTTTTGCACAACGATGCACTCAAGACCTTTAACGTGATTCTGGCCAATCCGCCTTACAGCATTAAAGCCTGGGACCAGAAAAGCTTTGCCAACGACCCGTACGGACGCAACCTCTGGGGCGTGCCGCCTCAGGGCTGTGCCGATTATGCTTTTCAGCAGCATATACAAAAGAGTTTGGATACGAAGAATGGAAGGTCCATTACTTTATGGCCGCATGGCGTTTTATTCAGAGATTCTGAGAGAGAAATGCGCAGGAAAATGATTGAGCAAGATATAGTGGAATGTGTGATTAGTCTTGGACCAAATCTTTTTTACAACTCATCCATGACATCCTGTTTACTGATTACAAACAACAACAAAAAGCCTGAACGAAAAGGGAAAGTATTGTTTGTTCAAGCCGTTAATGAAGTGCGCAATGAAAAAACGATAAGCTATTTGGATCCGCAGCATATTGAACGAATTCACAATGCGTATTTGACCTTTGAGAATGAAGACACTTTTACGGCAGTTGTAGATAATGATGAAATTCAAAAAGATAACAATGTCCGATTGAGCGTGCAACTTTTTGTTAAGCAGGACAAAATTGAAGAAGAAGAATTCGATGTTTTATTAGAGAATTGGGAACAGAGTTCTGACTCATTGAAGAATTCCATGTACGAACTTTTTAAAACCTTGGCAAATGGATAATGTACTTATGGATAAAAAGGTTTTAAATATTGATAAATCAACCTGGAAGTTAACCAAGCTGGGTAAACTGTTAGAGGATATTTCTCAGAGAGTTGACAACCCAAGTCAGTCAGGCTATGATCAATTTGTTGGCTTAGAACATTTTGTATCGGGAGATATTAAAATCAAGAATTGGGGCACGACAGAAAACCTTACCTCATCAACCAAAGCCTTCAAAGCAGGCGATATATTATTTGCCCGAAGAAATGCCTATTTGCGAAGAGCATCATTGGTAGATTTTGACGGATGTTGCTCAGGTGATGCCTTTGTGCTAAGAGAAAACCATGACAAAGTGGTTCCCGGATTTTTAGCTTTTTTCATGAATTCAAATGCAGTGTGGGATTTTGCCAATGAAAATGCTGCCGGTACAATGTCAAAACGAGTGAAATGGCGAGACCTGGCCAACTACGAATTCCTCCTCCCACCCAAAGACCAACAAGCCCAACTGGCCGAACTGCTGTGGGCTTTGGATGAGGTGGTGGAGAGGGAGAATAGACTAAAAATAGATTTAGAAAACGCGCTGAATACCATGATTGAAAATGAAATTCATGGTGTTGATTTGCATGGCAAAGTAATTCGAGAAGTGCTTGATGAACTTTCGAATGATGTCGAGTTAGTATCCTTATCTGAATTAGGAGAACTACTTAAAGGGAAAGGAATACCAAAATCGGATGTTCAAGAAGCTGGTTTTCCATGTGTCAGATATGGTGAATTATATACAAAGCATCATCGCATAATAAGAGATTTCCATTCCTTCATTTCCGAGGAGATAAAGTCAGAGAGTTTTCTTTTGCAAAAGCATGATGTTTTGTTTGCTGGATCAGGTGAAACAATAACAGAAATAGGTAAATCAGCAGCTTTTGTTGATGATATTGAAGCATACGCTGGTAGTGATACATTATTGTTTAGACCGTTTGATATGGACGGTCATTATCTAGGCTATTTAATGAATTCACAATTGGTAAGGCAACAATTAAACAAATACGGGACAGGAGCAACGGTTATGCACATTTATAATTCAGATTTAGCAAAAGTTAAGGTTCCTAGAATTGGTAGAGATCGACAAATTGAAATTGCAGAAAAACTTGAATCAATGTCAACCACTGTGTTTAAGTTGGATTCAAATATTACCAGTTCTAAAGCCCTCCAAAAATCCCTGATCAACCAAATCTTTTAGTGTATGGGCATACAAGATGAAATAAGGGAAGCCAGAGAGCAAAACAGACTAAATATCCCAGCCAAAAGGTTGATGGAAAAGCTCCGTCCTATTCCAAGCAATGTAAATGATCTACAGCATCGATGGTTTTGGGAGTTACTACAAAACGCCAGTGATTACAATGACTCAGTAGATGTGGCATTAGAAATATATGATGACAAAATAGTCTTTATGCACAATGGCAATCCCTTCCGGCCATCCGATGCAGAGAATCTGATAGCACCTGATTCCGGAAAAGACTCGGATGAATTGAAAGAGCAGGATATGATCGGCCAATTTGGAACAGGATTTATTTCTACTCATGTAGTTTCTCCTATTGTGACGGTGGAAGGCGTGATGAAGTCAGAAAGAGAAACCGACCAATATTTGAAATTTCAATTCACCCTAGATCGCACTGCCTATGATGACAAGGAAGCATTGAAACTATCCATTCCCAGAATTTCTGCTGAGCTAGACGAAAGCATCGCTCCAATAACGTATCATCCAGGAGAGTTTTATACCAAATTCACCTATGATCTCAAAACTTCACTACCCAACGTTGATTCCAAAGAAGTTGTGAAAGAAGGGCTTAGATACCTGGAGGCAGTTCTACCCTATACTTTGGCATTCATGCCTAAGATTAAATCCGTCACCGTCCGTAACAGCAATACTGATTTGATTGATTGTGAAAACAGAATTTTCAAGCCACAACCATCAGATGATTCTAAGTCCATGGTCGTTAGTGTTTATGAATATGAACGCATCATCGAGTCTGTCCACTTGTGTCTATTTAATGAAAATGATGCACAACTAGTTATTAGAGTTGAGAACAATAGAATTATTCCGTATCCCGATGGAATAACAAAGCTATTTTGTTCACTCCCGATGATTGGTACTGAGGCATTTAGTTTTCCTTTAGTGTTAAACAGCAAGAAGTTTGTGCCTCATTTAGAACGGGATGGAATAAGTCTCACTGCTAACGATTCCAAAAACAGAGCTATACTTAAAGATGCAGTCATTGCTCATCGTCAGGCAGTAGAAGCACTCACTGAAGAAAATGTTGAAAATTGGTCTTGTGTAGTCAATTGGCCTACAGCATCATTCAAGACAGATCAAGAAAGAGCTTGGTATAAGACTGAAGTCATCGATAAAATTAAGGCTGCTTATTTAGCTGCTGAAATCGTGAAAATTTCTGATGATTGGATCAATCTGGCTGATGCAATAGTGCCCTATGCTCCGCAGGATAGTTACACGGATGATGATCTTTTGGAATTCTATGACTTAGTTAAATCGCTCCCTTGCAATAAATTGCCACAAAGGGCTGATTACCTCGATTGGAATAAAAGGCTGGATTTTTCAATTTTCACTGGTTTAAGTTACTCTTTAGAGGATTTCGTTAAAGAACTATCAGAACTCGGCTCATTAGAACAAATTACCACAGAGGAGCCATTAAATTTTTCTTGGTATAACAAGGTTCTAGCCTTTGTACTATTGAAAGACCCTGATCTACTGGATAAGTATGGAATTATTCCAAATCGGCATGGAAATTTTGTACGAAGAAAAGATCCCATCTATTGGAATGATGATGTTGATGACTTTTTGTTCCAGGTTCATCTTCTAATGACAAGTGAGGATTTCGAAGAGATTTTAGTTCATCCGGAAATTTATGTTGCTAATCTGTTTGAAGGGGAAAGAAAGAAAACAACTCATGATTTAGCAAAATCCATTGATGATGCATTCAGTGAATATCAGGGTAATAAGCAAGATCCCGATTTTCTAAAAGCACTAAGGCTTACCTTTCAATGGGCACGTGAATCCGGTCTACTTGAAAAAGAGCTAAAAGAACTTTTTAAATGGTTTGCAAGCCACCGTCCGCAACTCTTTTTAGAAACATTCAATGAAGACGATCGGGATAAAGCCTTTAGCATAGTACAAAGCGGGAAATTGGCTTCTCTTTCTAAACTTGCAGAATCTTCACTAACAAATGAGGACATCAATTCAATGGTGGCAATAGGTAATTCGGGTGTGGATATTAATAAAATGTCTGAATTAGCTGAACTATCAAAAGAGGTAGGTGTAGAAGCAATCCTATCATCGGCTAAAGAATTGGTAGAAGAAAGAAGGGAATTAATTTTCAAGAAAGAGATAGGCGAAAATGTTGAGCAAATTTTAAATAATGTTTTCAAAAGAGAGTTCCCGAATTATAAAGCTCGATTAGAGCGAACCAGGGATTATGACATCCTTATCAGAAATAGCATCAATCCTTCAAATCAATATTTTATTGAGTTGAAATCAATTAAGGAAAACAATACCGAACCCATAAAAATGGGGATTTATCAGGCACGAAAGGCAAAAGCTAATCCAGACAATTATGCACTTTTACTAATCAGAAGACCACCAGAAAGTAGCATTACGGAAGAGTACCTGCGAAACAATATCATATGTGATTATCAAATTGGAAAGGATGTGATTAGTGAAGTAGATAAATCCAATATCGTGGATGAAATAGTAAGATCAATGGACTCTATAAAACTTGAAATAAAAGATCCCACAATGAAAGTGCATATCAGACAGGAATACATTGATGGATTTGGCAAAGATTTTGAAGAACTGAAAAGAAATATCCACGAAGCAATCAAATAATGGCATTCAACGAACTCAATAGCGTAGAGCATTACATCATCCACCAACTCAGTGGAGTGAATTTGAATGCCAGTGGTGTGCAGGAAGGCAAGGCGGGCTATGGTGCAACATGGCAATACAGATCTGCCAACGACATTCAACGGGGTGTGAATGAAGTATTGGTAGAGTCGGAACTCAAGGCAGCGCTTATTCGCCTCAACCCGGAGATCACCCAAAACCCCGTCCTGGCCGATGAGGTCATCTATAAACTGCGGGCGGTATTTCTCGCCGTGAATCAGGTGGGCTTGGTGAAAACCAACGAAGAGTTTTTCAAATGGCTCACCGGAGAAAAAACCATGCCCTTTGGCGAGAACAACCGCCATGTGCCCGTGCGTCTGGTAGATTTTGACACCCTCACCAACAACAGCTATGTGGTTACCAACCAATACCGCATTCACCACCGCGAAACCAAAATCCCCGATATCGTGCTGCTCATCAACGGCATTCCGGTGGTGGTGGGTGAAGCCAAAACCCCCATTCGTCCTTCCGTCAGCTGGCTCGATGGCGCGCATGAGATTCATGCTGTTTACGAGAACAGCGTACCACAATTGTTTGTGCCCAACATCCTGAGCTTCGCCACCGAAGGCAAGGAATTATATTATGGAGCTATTCGCAGTCCGCTGGAATATTGGGCACCCTGGCGCCTGGAAAATGATGAAGATGCCCTGGCCAAACGCCTCGGTCTGTCAGAAATCGGGAAAGAACTTTCCGATTTATTAAAACCGGCTCGCTTGCTGGATATCCTACAAAACTTCTCCTTGTTCACTTCGGATAAGAAGAAACGCAGAATCAAAGTGATTCCCCGCTTTCAGCAATACGAAGGCGCCAATAAAATTGTGGAACGGGTTAAAGAAGGTCGGGTAAAAAAAGGCCTGATCTGGCATTTTCAGGGTTCGGGTAAATCCCTGCTCATGGTCTTTGCTGCCCAAAAACTGCGCAAGGCAGCCGATCTGAAAAGTCCTACGGTAATTGTATTGGTAGACAGAACCGATTTGGATACCCAGATCAGCGGCATCTTCAATGCGGCAGACATTGCCAATGTAGAAACCACCGAAAACATCAACGAGTTGCAGACCATGCTGGAGCGCGATACCCGCAAGATCATCATCTCCATGATCCATAAGTTCCGGGATGCCAAGCCCAACATGAATACCCGCGAGAACATCATCGTGTTGGTGGATGAAGCCCACCGCACCCAGGAAGGCGATTTGGGTCGCACCATGCGGGCCGCTTTGCCCAATGCCTTTTTGTTCGGACTCACCGGTACACCTGTGAACAAAGCTGATAAAAATACCTTTTGGGCCTTTGGTTCCGAGGAAGATGCAGGCGGGTACATGTCGCGCTACACCTTCCAGGATTCCATTCGCGACAATGCCACGCTTCCGCTACACTTCGAACCCCGTTTGGTGGATGTGCATGTCGACAAGGAAACCATCGATGCAGCCTTTGCTGCTTTCAAAGAAGAAGCCGCCCTCACCGATGAAGAAGCAGATGCGCTGAATCAGAAATCGGCTAAGATGGCCGCCTTTTTGAAATCTCCCGAACGGGTGGCCAAAATTGTGGAAGACATTGCCAAACACTTCAACGAAAAAGTAGCACCTCATGGATTAAAGGCCATGATTGTAGCGCCCGATCGTTATGCTTGTGTGCAGTACAAAGAAGAGCTCGATAAATACTTCCCTACGGAAGCCAGTACGGTAGTTATTTCTACCTCAGCCAATGACACCTTGGAGTTCAAGCAGCAATGGGGCGTTGATAAAAGCAAGCAAGAGAAGATTGTGGATGAATTCAATGACGCGCAATCTGATTTGAAGTTCCTCATCGTTACTGCCAAGCTACTTACTGGTTTTGATGCGCCCATTTTGCAAACCATGTACCTGGACAAATCGCTGAAAGACCATACGCTCTTGCAAGCCATTTGCCGCACCAACCGCTTGTATCCGCAAAAAACCTTTGGTCGCATCGTCGATTATTTTGGGGTGTTTGATGATGCCGCCAAGGCGCTGCAGTTTGACGAAGAAAGCGTGAAGAAAGTCATTTCCAACCTGTCGGAATTGCGCGGCAAACTGCCGGAAGCCATGCGTGAAACGCTGGCCCATTTTACAGGAGTGGACAGAACCATCGGAGGTTTTGAAGGACTAGAGGCTGCCCAGGATGCCATCAAAACTGATGAACAGAAAGATGCTTTTGCGAGCGATTACAAATACTTGTCCAAACTCTGGGAATCGCTCTCGCCTGATAATATTCTCGACTTGTACAATGCCGATTACAAATGGTTGTCGCAGGTTTTTGAATCGGTAAAACCCGCTTCCGACAATATTGGCAAACTGCTTTGGTTTTCTCTGGGAGCACAGACCACCAAACTCATCCATGAAAACATCCACGTGGGCGAGGTGCATCAATTGGAAGAATTTGTGTTGGATGCCGATGTGATTGAGGAAATCTTCAACAATCCCGATCCTAAGAACGCCAAGAAGCTGGAGAAGATTCTGATCAAGCGTTTTCAGCGTCATGCGGGGGATCCCAAATTCAAGAAGTTAAGCGAACGTCTGGAAGAATTGAGAAACAAGGCCGAGCAAGGTTTAATTACCTCTATTGAGTTTGTGAAAGAACTCTGCAAGTTGGCCAAGGAAACCGTTCAAGCGGAGAAAGAATTGGAAGAACTCATTGAGGAGAAAACACCACAAGCGGCACTCACGGAATTATTTCTTGAATTAAAAACAGACCAAACTCCGGCGGTGGTAGAGCGCATTGTAACCGACATTGATGCCATTGTTCGCGTAGTGCGTTTCCCGGGCTGGCAGAATTCCAATTCGGGAGAAAGAGAAGTACAGAGCTCCCTCAGGAAAATTCTTTGGGCAAAGTATAAGATTAAAGACCAGGTGTTGTTTGATCGGGCGTATGCTTATATCAAGGAGTATTATTAAGAATTGAACGGTAATAGCCCGCTCTTTGTAGACTGTGTCTACAAATGGATATCCACAGCAGTCTGCGACTGCGGTGCCGGCTGCAACCAGGTGCGAAAGCCGTAAATGCTTAGCCTGAATAAGCGTCCGACCAACCCCATATTTTCAGGCTAAGGGTTCCAACCCACGATTGAAAAATCTTTCGTCCTTACAGGACTCTTTTCTAGGGGCACCTCGTCCAGGGTCTGACGACCCTGGCAACGAAGTTTCGTCCCTCCGGGACTGGTACCCCGCTCTTTGTAGGTGTGTCTACGAAGGGATATCCACAGCAGTCTGCGACTGCGGTGCCGGCTGCAACCAGGTGCCAAAGCCGTAAATGCTTAGCCTGAATAAGCGTCCGACCAACCCCATATTTTCAGGCTATGGCCCCCAACCCACGATCGACAAATCTTTCGTCCTTACAGGACGCTTTGCTAGGGGCACCTCGTCCAGGGTCTGACGACCCTGGCAACGATGTTCCGTCCCTCCGGGACTGGTGCGGGTGATTAGGTTAAGCCTCTAATCACTCCCATATTGCCAATCCAATCCCGTCCCTGATCTTTGCTCCAACCCAAGCAACGGCACCTGCGGCATACACGCGCAGCAATTGATCAATTGCTGGAGTGGCAGGCGACCAGGGCTAAGGAATCCAACCCACAAAAAACGGTGCAGAAATACCGAAAAAAGCCTAACTTTAGTCGGTAAATTAAACGAACGGAATGCGCTTTTCCACTATAGCTATTATCGAAAACCTTGATCAGGGGTGGGAGGCGTTTGAGTTAGCTACAACTAAAGTTAAAAAAAATGAAAATCATGGATATAGATACAAAGGTATACGTTCAAGCAAAACAATTTCTTATCAATGAATTAGAAAAGAGAGGTTATGCAGAATCAGAATTAGATAAGTATCTAATTTCGCACAAAAAAAGTAGTCTTAATGAAATTTATTTTTCATTATTATCGTCATCAATAAATAGAGGTCTTTTTTTAAATGCAATTTCTTCACCTTTAGATGGAACTATAGAACCTCTTGGTGATATTCTTTATAGTTTTGATCATTTAAAAGTTTTTAAAAAGTATCAGAACAAAAAAGAAGAACTACTTAATAAAATAGTAAATGAATTTGATCTAGATGTCAATCAAAATAAGAAAGGTGTTTGGCCACAATTTACAAATTCAATTATTTCAGGTGCTGAATTTTTAATCCAATTTAAAGATTTTAGTGATTTCGATAATTTTGTTGAATTTTTCCATAAAGATGAAAGAGCAAGAAAAGGATTACCAATGTTGATAAAAGAACAAGTAGATGGTATTGGGTTTGCTTTAGCGTGTGACTTTTTAAAAGAGGCAGGATATATTAGATTTGGTAAGCCTGATACATGGTTGAAACAAATACTTTTAAAAACTAAATTATCAGATTATGAAGATGACTACCGTATACTTAAGGTAATTGAAAGAGTTGCAAAAAGCAACAATGTATCAGAATATAATGTAGATAAAATATTTTGGCTTATTGGAAGTGGCAAATTTTACAAAACTTACGATGCAAAAGGCAAAATACTTAGAATTGGTAGAAAATTGAATACATTTTTAAAAGAAACAACGTAAGCCCCCGACCAACCCCATATTACCAGCCCAGTCCCGTCCCCTGATCTTTGCTCCAACCCAAGTAACGGCACCTGCGGCATACACGCGAAGCAATTGATCAATTTCTGGGCCGGCAGGTGGCCAGTGGCCAAACGGTGGTGGCCTTCTGCACCGACCATAACCTAAAGGTACCGACTTTTTACTCCTGGAAGAAAAAATACAGCGACTCCAATCCTGCGCTAGCGCCGGGCTTTTGCCAGCTGACGCCCCGGCGGGAGGTAGCCCAACGGACCTTGCGCCTGCCCTGCGGATTACAATTGGAAATTACCTGTCTTACGCCTCAAAGTAGCTGGGTAGACGGGTCCCACCGCTGCAGCCCATGCGTGTGGAATCGTATTTTGAGGAGCTGGAACTAAACGAAGTATAGCGTTCAGTCTGGGAAAGCGATGCCTGGGAGTAAGCAAAAATGGCCAATCAGTGGATAATCCGGAGCAAGTTGTGCCACCCATTTCGGTCGAAGTTGTGCCAGTGATTCCGGTCTAATTGTGCCACATTTCGGAGCAAGTTGTGCCAAAATGAGAGTTGGCATTAGTTTGATTCCGGAGCAAGGTGTACCACGTGAGTTAATTTCTATTCAGAACCTTTGTGTCAAAAGCACAGAGGTAATGGCTGCAAAAAGAATAGAAATTATGGATATTCGACAACTCCTTTGCATATTCCGATCCATCTGACCCCCCCCATTCCGATTTAGTCTGACTCCCCATTCCGGCCGTTTGACCCCCCAGAATGTTAATAACATTCCGGCTGTTTGACCCCCTGTTGCTTCGGGGTTATTCCGGTGGTTTGACCCCCTAAATGGAGTGGATGTTCGTAAGCATCCAACCAACCCCATCTTACCCGCCCAATTCCGTTGCCTGATCTTTGCTTCAACCCAAGCAACGACTCATGTGGCATACACGCGCAGCAATTGATCCATTTCTGGGCCGGCAGGGGGCCAGCGGCCAAGGAAGCCAAGCCTTGCTGCAATTGTAAAACTAAATTCTCAAAAGTAACCTATGGCTAATAGGTGATTTTATGGATTTCATTGAAAATATTCTAGAGACAAATTGATAAATAAAAGTAAAGTTAATAGGTTATTTGCATGGCCAAATTTCCTTATATTGCAATCTATACGATCTGCTACTCCTATTAAAGAAGTTAACTATGCCACAGTTTGAATGGGATGAGAAGAAGAACAAATCAAATAAAGTTAAGCATAAGATATCGTTTGAAGATGCTAAGTCGGTATTTGATGACAAGAAACGTATTCAGTATCTTAGTAGCCAGAAAGCATACGGAGAAAGGCGCTGGAGAACGGTTGGAAGCATGTTGGGTATTCTCATTTCTGTAGTCTATACAGTAAGAAGAGCAGTTTTTCGTATAATTTCAGCCCGGAGAGCGAGCAAAAAGGAAAAAAGAGATTATCTTAGTAGCAAATAGATCAATATGAATAGCGGCAAGATATCGGCAAGTCAGGCCTTATTATTGATTGCGGAAGGTAAGTCAGTCGATCCAGCGAAAGTGGAAGTAACAGACGAACTTGATGCAATGGATGCCTTTCAACTCAGGAAAAGTGGTGTTGAGGTTCCGGATGAACTCATCACCTATCATGATGAAGATCTAGCCTATGACGAAGATTTTGACAACTATCAATGGACAAAGTTAGACACGGCTGTTGATGAAAATGAGTGGAACTTACAGATAGAATTGGCGGTAGATCCTACCATAAAAGACTGGATAGAAAAAAATAATATAAAGCTATCTGAATTACTCTCTTCCCTCCTTTATGAATACTACAAAACGGATACACAAATTCATAAAGACTAGTTATTTCGCCGCTATTCCGGCCGTTTCCCCCCCCAGAATGTTAATAACATTCCGGCTGTTTGACCCCCTGTTGCTTCGTAAGTGTCCGACCAACCCCATATTGTCAGGCTAAGGGTTCCAACCCACGATTGAAAAATCTTTCGTCCTTACAGGACGCTTTGCTAGGGGCACCTTGTCCAGGGTCTGACGACCCTGGCAACGAAGTTTCCACGCTAAAGACGTGGCAGGCGTCCCTCCGGGACTGGTACCCCGCTCTTTGTAGGTGTGTCTACAAATGGATATCCACAGCAGTCTGCGACTGCGGTGCCAGCTGCAACCAGGTGCCAAAGCCGTAAATGCTTAGCCTGAATAAGCGTCCGACCAACCCCATATTTTCAGGCTAAGGGTTTCAACCCACGATCGAAAAATCTTTCGTCCTTACAGGACGCTTTGCTAGGGGCACCTCGTCCAGGGTCTGACGACCCTGGCAACGAAGTTTCGTCCCTTCGGGACTGGTGCGGGTGATTAGGTTAAGCCTCTAATCACCCCCATATTGCCCGCCCAATCCCGTCCCCTGATCTTTGCTTCAAACCAAGCAACGGCACCTGCAGCATACCCGCGCAGCAATTGATCAATTGCTGGAGCGGCAGAAAATACCTGGTTAACTTGTTGGCTCAAAAACATTGCAGCAATTGATCAATTGCTGGACCGGCAGGCGACCAGCGGCTAAGGAAGCCAAGCCACAAAACCGGTGCAGAAATACCAAAAAAAGCCTAACTTTAGTCGGTAAATCAAATGAACGGAATGCGCCTTTTCGCTATATTCGTTATGGTGGGGAACCTTGATCGCGGGCACGCAAAGATGAACGAGAAGTTTATCTTACTAACATTTTGACCAAACAAGATGATGAGCATGAGTAATCAAATATCAGTAAAAGAAGCTCTTCGGTTGATTGCTACAGGAGCGTACGCTACGGAAATGGAGGTCACATTTGAAGGAGT
>Ga0208544_10000751_pt1 | contig 23926 bp, 23 predicted proteins | sample DEB08_DNA_9_FD_184526 | JGI IMG/M metagenome (GOLD analysis project Ga0208544, IMG submission 184526) | Aqueous microbial communities from the Delaware River and Bay under freshwater to marine salinity gradient to study organic matter... | ecosystem: Environmental > Aquatic > Marine > Coastal ... | reverse complement strand
GTCGCTGCATCCTTCACGCGCATCGTTTTCATCGCGTCACGCAAGGCATCGGTCACATCCAGATCCGCCACGTCCTGCGCACCTGCCCGACCGACAAGAACGACAATTTCACCTTTGACATGACGAAAAGCAAAAGCATCGGCCAAACCACCCAGATCGCCACGCGTCACTTCTTCGAATTTCTTGGTCAATTCCCGACACACCACAGCCTGTCGATCACTTCCCAATACATCGCGCAAATTCGCTAACATTTCCCCAACGCGTTTCGGGCTTTCGTAAAAAACCAAAGTAAATGGCACATCCCGCAGGCCCGCGATCTCGGTTTTGCGCTGTTCTTTGGCCGCTGGAAGAAACCCAACGAAGGCAAAGCGGTCCGTCGGCAGCCCCGACACTGTCAATGCGGCAAGGACCGCAGACGCACCCGGTGCCGATATAACGTCCAAGCCTTCTGCAATCGCGGCACGCCCGATCTCGTATCCCGGATCAGCCACCAAGGGCGTTCCGGCCTCGGACACATAAGCTATTGATTTTCCGACCTTAATATCATCAATCAACCGCGCCACAGCGCTTTCTCCGCTATGGTCATGGAAGGCGATGACCTTGCGCCCATTTAACGGCACCCCGTGGATTTCCATGAGCTTTCGGGCAGTCCGCGTATCTTCGGCTGCGATCAAATCTGCCGACGCCAGAATATCGAGCCCCCGCAACGTCATGTCCCGTGCGGCGCCGATTGGCGTCGATACAAAATATAAACCGGCAGCAAGTGGCTTGATGATAAAATTCATAACTAGACCCTCGTGCCCTCTGCTTTATGATGATCCCAATTGGCGGGACGCCTGCGAAGTGGATTTCGTAGGCTGTTCGCTTTGTCCAGGAGGGATACCACTCATGTTTGCCCGTTTCACCAGTGCCCGCAAGCCACTTGCGCGCTTTTTTGTTTTTATGTCTGTGCTGTGGCTTGCTGCATGTGATGTCACCCTCGCCCCTGACGCAAATGTCGGGCAGCAAATAGATGTGACGAAACCTATTCAAGTTGCCCTGCTGGTCCCTGGTGCGTCCGCACAAGCAACCGACAACCAGCTTGCCCAGAATTTTGAAAACGCTGCGCGTTTGGCGATTGCAGATCTTCGTGGCGCCGCAATCGAATTGCGTGTCTACAACACCGCAGGCGGCAATCCGCAACAAGCCGCAATTGCCGCAACCCGCGCTGTCGATGACGGTGCCAAGATTATCATCGGACCATTGTTTGGCGAAGCTGCAAATGCGGCAGGTGTCGCAATTGCCGGACGTAATGTGAATGTCTTGTCATTCTCCAACAACCGCGCCTTTGCAGGCGGAAACGTCTTTATTCTTGGTGCAACCTTCGACAACACCGCCGAACGCTTGGTGCAATACGCATCACGTCAGGGCATCAACCGCTACATGGTTTTGCACGGCGAGGATTTGTCCGGAAACGTGGGTCGCGACGCAATTACCGCTGCTGTGCGCAATAGTGGTGGACAGGTCGTCGGCGTCGAAAGCTATCCTTTGTCACAACAAGGTATCTTCTCTTCAACACGTCGTATCGTTTCCAATGTTCGATCATCCGGCGCACAGGCTGTGTTTACGACCGCTGGTGCGAATGCAGACCTTCCGATCATCGCGACAGCACTGCCCGATGCGGGAATGAGCATTGCGCGGTCGCCGTTCATTGGCCTGACCCGTTGGGATACCCTGCCGCAACTTGTCGCTTTGCCTGGACTTGATGGAGGGCTGTTTACGGTGCCAGATCAGAACACCGCAACGCTTTTTGCCAATCGCTATGCAGCGACTTACGGAACACTTCCGCATCCGCTATCAGGTCTTGCGTATGATGGTATTGCGGCGATCGGTGCGCTGGCTGCTGCCGGCAACTCCGATGCGCTAACAAAAGAAGCCTTGACCCAACCGCAAGGTTTCCGTGGCACCGACGGCGTGTTCCGGTTATTGCCAAACGGGCTAAACCAGCGCGGCCTTGCAGTTGCGACAATTCGAGACAATCAGGTGATCATCCTTGAACAAGCCCCAAGAAGCTTTGGCGGCCCCGGCCTCTAAGAATAAGACAATGATGACAACTTCACCGCCGGATGGATTGATCTGTCCGGCGGAAGCTATTTTTGATCATGAAGATGTGGCCGTCGCAATCGCGGAAAAGACCGCGAATGCAACATCGGAACGCGACATTCGTGCGGCAACCGTCACAGTACTTTCTGCGGCACGCAAGCAAGGCATGGCCGCGATTGCGACCGCCTTTTGCGCGCAGCCCTTTGCGTCGCGCCCCACGACCCGCGCTTACAGCTGGCTAACCGACCAAATCGTACATGTCGTTTTGCAGACAGCCACGCAACACCTGCACCCATTGCCCAACCCGACCCAAGGCGAGCGTCTTTCGCTGATTGCTGTGGGTGGTTACGGTCGTGGAGAAATGGCACCACAGTCCGATGTCGACCTTCTTTTTCTGACCCCCCACAAGATTACACCTTGGGCAGAAAGCGTCATTGAATCGATGCTCTATATGCTTTGGGACCTTAAGTTGAAGGTTGGGCATGCCAGCAGGACAGTCAAAGATTGCGTTCGGCTTGCCCGCGAAGACTATACCATTCGCACATCACTGGTCGAATATCGCCACCTTGCCGGTGATGCCAAGCTCGCAAAGGAACTGGGTAAACGGCTATGGGAAGAGCTTTTCAAATCGACCGCCAGTGACTTCATCGAAGCCAAATTAGCCGAACGCGCAGAGCGCCACCGCAAACAAGGTGGCCAGCGCTATGTCGTCGAACCAAATGTCAAAGAAGGCAAAGGTGGACTGCGCGATCTGCAATCATTGTTCTGGATCAGCAAATACGTCAACGGCGTGAAAGACGCGGCAGAACTGGTCAATCTCAAGGTCTTTACCGCCGAAGAGTTCGAGACCTTCGTCACCGCCGAAGATTTCTTATGGGCTGTGCGCTGCCATCTGCATCTGATCTCTGGCCGCGCAATGGACCAACTGACTTTTGACTTGCAGGTCGAGGTCGCCACCGCCATGGGCTATACCGATCACGGCGGGCGGCGCGGTGTTGAACACTTTATGCAGGCCTATTTCCGCCAAGCCACCCACGTTGGCGAACTCACGCGGATTTTCCTGACTGCTCTTGAAGCAAACCATACAAAATCAGAACCGGTTCTTGTACGCCTTCTGGCCCGTAGGAAACGCGCCAAACCGCCCTACGCGATCAAGCAAAATCGTTTGACTGTTGCCGATCAAGACGCCTTTTTTGCCGACAATTTGAATATGCTGCGGATATTCGAAGAGGCTTTGCGGACAGGGACCTTGCTGCACCCAGATGCGATGCGTTTGCTTGCAGCAAACCTTGATGTGATCGATGACGATATGCGCAACAACCGCGAAGCGCGCCGCATCTTTATTGATCTGCTGCTCAAACATGGCAACCCTGAACGCGCGTTACGGCGCATGAACGAACTGGGCGTGCTATCAGCATTCATACCTGAATTTGCCCCCATCGTCGCGATGATGCAGTTCAATATGTACCACCATTACACAGTGGACGAACACACCATTCAGGTCGTCAGTAACCTTGCGCAAATTGAACGCAAAGAACTGATCGAAGAACTGCCCGTTGCCTCCGGCATCTTGGATCGGGGGGTGAACCGCAAAGTACTTTACGTCGCCCTTCTCTTGCATGATATCGGCAAAGGCCGTGACGAGGACCATTCAATTTTGGGCGCTCAGATTGCACGCAAAATCGCGCCGCGCTTGGGACTGAACAAGAAAGAATGCGACACTGTCGAATGGCTGATCCGCTATCATTTGCTCATGTCTGATGTGGCACAAAAGCGGGATATTGCAGAACCACGCACCGTGCGCGGATTTGCCAATGCCGTGAAGTCAGTGGAACGGCTTGATCTGCTTACGGTGCTGACCGTCTGCGATATTCGGGGCGTCGGGCCGGGAACTTGGAACAACTGGAAAGCGGTTCTAATACGCAACCTCTATAAAGCGACCAAAGCCGCGCTTCAGACCGGTCTTGAAGACCTCAATCGCGAACACCAAGAGGCCGAAGCCAAGCGTGAATTGCGCGCGCAGTTGACCGACTGGACCGGCAAGGCGCTTAAGACTGAAATCGGGCGCCACTACGGCCCATACTGGCAAGGTCTGCCGCTGTCTGCGCAGGTGGTTTTTGCAGAATTGCTGCACGATATTTCTGATGACGAAATCAAGATCGACTTGATGCTTGATGAAGACCGCGACGCGACGCGCGCATGTTTTGCAATGGTCGATCATCCAGGGTTGTTCAGCCGCATGACAGGAGCCTTGGCGCTTGTTGGCGCGAACGTCGTTGATGCACGGACCTATACGTCAAAAGATGGTTACGCCACGGCTGTTTTCTGGGTGCAAGACAACGACGGGAACCCCTACGAGGTGTCACGCCTGCCCCGTCTGCGCACAATGATCAAACGCACTCTTATGGGCGAAGTTGTGGCGCGCGAAGCATTGAAAGAGAAAGACAAAATCAAGAAACGCGAACGGGCATTCCGTGTGCCAACCAATATAAGTTTCGACAATGAAGGGTCGGAAATCTACACGATCATCGAAGTGGATACCCGCGACCGCCCCGGCCTGTTGTATGATCTGACGCGCACACTTGCTGAAAACCACGTCTATATCGCTTCTGCTGTCATCGCGACTTATGGCGAACAGGTGGTTGATACCTTTTACGTCAAGGACATCGTCGGTCTAAAATATTATTCTGAATCCAAACGCGCATCGCTTGAACGCAAATTGCGAGAGGCGTTGACCAAGGGCGCGGAACGCGCGGCAAACGCATGAAACCTGTACGCTTGATGGCGGGGTTCTTTACCGTCGGCATCTGGACACTTGTCAGCCGCGTTATGGGGTTTGTGCGCGACATCATGATCGCTGCGTATCTTGGCACCGGTCCCGTCGCCGAAGCGTTTCTGGTCGCCTTTTCCTTGCCCAACTTGTTCCGGCGTTTCTTTGCCGAAGGCGCGTTCAACATGGCTTTTGTGCCAATGTTTTCCAAAAAGCTGGAAGGCGACGACGGCGCCCATCGCTTTGCCCAAGACGCCTATGTCGGACTGGCCGGGATATTAACAGTTTTCACGGTGTTCGGCGTGATCTTCATGCCAGCACTGGTGGCGATGATGGCAAGCGGCTTTCTGGGGACCGAGCGGTTTGACCTTGCGGTTTACTATGGACGTATCGCGTTTCCCTACATCCTGTTTATCTCGCTTTCGGCACTGCTTTCCGGTGTTTTGAACGCCACGGGGCGATTTACCGCAGCGGCGGCTGCACCTGTGTTTCTCAACATAGTTTTTGTGGCTGCTTTAGTGATTGCAGGATCAATCCTGGGTTTCGACTGCAACTGCACGCCAGCCCAAGAACAGGCTTATGTGGGCAAAGCACTTGCTTACTCTGTCCCAATAGCGGGTATCGGCCAACTGCTGATCGTTTGGGTCGCGGCCAAACGCGCAGGATATCCGCTGCGATTTGGCCGTCCGAAAATGACGCCAGAGCTGAAACGGCTGGCGATCATCGCCGCGCCTGCTGCTTTGGCTGGTGGCGTGGTGCAGATCAACTTGCTGGTTGGCCGTCAGGTTGCAAGTTTCTTTGACGGGGCGGTTGCATGGCTCAACTATGCAGATCGTCTGTACCAACTGCCGCTTGGTGTTGTCGGTATCGCCATCGGGGTTGTGTTGTTGCCGGACTTGTCGCGTCGTTTGCGGGCTGGTGACGATGCAGGCGGACGTGATGCATTCAACCGTGCCTCCGAGATTAGTCTAGCCCTCACTATTCCCGCCTCTGTTGCGCTGATGGTGATCTCTATGCCGCTTGTCAGTGTCTTGTACGAGCGTGGTGCATTTACCGCCGACGACACCGCAGCAACTGCCCTTGCTGTCGCCATCTACGGGCTGGGCCTGCCTGCATTCGTGCTACAAAAAACCCTGCAACCTTTGTTCTTCGCCCGCGAAGACACCAAGCGCCCGTTCTACTATGCTTTGATCGCGATGGTGTTGAATGCGGCACTCGCAGTAGGTCTTTCGCCTGTAGTCGGGTTCACTGCTGCAGCGCTTGGAACATCGCTCACGGGTTGGGCAATGGTGTTCTTGTTGGCACGCGGTGCGCGTACAATGGGCGATGCTGCCAAATTTGACGCACGGTTCAAGTCAAGGCTTGGCCGGATTGTGTTGGCGGCACTTGGGATGGGTGTCATCCTGCTTGTCACATCGGCCCTGCTGCAACCATTCTTCGGGATCGCAACAATCCGCTATCTGGCGTTGCTGGCCTTGGTCCTGGTCGGAATCGTCAGCTACTTTGGTTTGGGCCATCTAATCGGCGCGTTTCGCCTGTCAGAGTTCAAGCGCAATCTGCGCCGCTAGGACCTTTGCCGCAGTCGTACCAGCAATGCAGCCCAGCCACCCGGGGCCAAGACGGTCGAAAGCATGAAACCGGTGGAAAACCCTGCCAGTTCAGCGATCCACTGACCGCCGCTTCCAAACAGCAACCCAAAAAGAAGCTGCAGTCCCATCAGAAAGCCAATCAGACGAAACGCCTTAAGCTGGTTTTCACCCGTTTGCCCTAATCGCAGCCAAAGAGCGTAAGTGTATGCCCCGATCAAGCCATAGACCGGCGTAAATCCACCCAAAAGCGGATAGCGCCCTTCGACCATGAAGCCAAATGCGACGGCACCAACAATGCTGGTAACAAGATAAATCGCGAGAACTTTGACGCCGCCGTAATACTCGGCAGTGAATTTGCCTAACGCGAGGGTCAGAGCTGCGCAGAACGCCACTTGCGTCAGCTGCACATTTACAAAGGGATAGGTCACGAAGCGTTTGAGCATATCAAACGAATAATCACCGTTCACTAGCACACGGTCCAAAACGACGGATGAAAACCCGAATTCTTCGATCGCGGCGATCCGCCAGCCAACACCGCGCGGCCCGCCGATGATGCCGGCATTGGCCAGTTGAAAAATGACTTCGATCACAATGATCAACAACGTCAGTGCAATCACCACGGGCGGCAACGCATTGAACGGGCTTTCGAACTTATCCGAGCTTTCGGGCTCCATGTCTGTCCCCTGAGGCAGTTGAAGTTGACGGGTCTGTCTGGCATGGGTATGCGACCCCTGCCCCGAAATCTAGCCCGGACACCAACATCATGACCGAGACCTCTTTTAGCCCACGCGTTTTCTCTGGCATCAAACCGTCCGGCGGTCTGACGTTGGGCAATTATCTGGGCGCGATTAAACGCTTTGTTGGCATGCAAGGTCAGATGGAAACCATCTACTGCGTCGTCGATATGCACGCGATTACTGTCTGGCAGGATCCCAAAGAACTGGCCAATATGACCCGCGAAGTTGCAGCCGGATATTTGGCTGCAGGTCTTGATCCAAGCCAGTCGATCTTGTTCAACCAAAGCCAAGTTTCCGCCCATGCCGAATTGGGATGGTTGTTCAACTGTGTGGCACGTGTGGGCTGGATGAACCGCATGACGCAGTTCAAGGACAAGGCGGGCAGCAATGCTGAAAAGGTTTCGCTTGGCCTATACGCATACCCCGCTCTGATGGCCGCCGATATTCTACTATATCATGCGACACATGTGCCTGTGGGCGAAGATCAAAAGCAGCATGTGGAACTGACCCGCGATATCGCGGCCAAGTTTAACCACGACTTCAAAGTCGATTTCTTCCCGATCACGGAACCCGTTATTGATGGGCCGGCAACACGGATCATGAACCTACGTGACGGCACCAAGAAAATGTCCAAGTCCGGCGAAAGCGACATGGAACGCATCAACATGACCGATGATGCTGACAAGATCGCAAAGAAGTTCAAGAAGGCAAAAACCGATCCCGAACCTTTGCCCGAAACGCTCGAAGGTCTGCAGGGCCGTCCGGAGGCCCGCAATCTGGTCGAGATTTACGCTGCATTGAACGACATGACACCAGAGGCGGTGATTGCGGAATACGCAGGCGCTCAGTGGGGCCGGTTCAAGCCTGCACTGGCTGATCTGGCGGTCGCAAAACTGGCTCCGATCTCGGAAGAAATGGCGCGCTATATGGCTGATCCTGCCGAGATTGACCGCATCCTGGGTGAAGGTTCTGCCAAAGCGCGTGCGATTGCTGCGCCGATTTTGCGCGACGCCTACGATATCGTAGGAATGCTGCGCAGCTAACCCTGCTGTGAGGTGATGCACAGACTGCATGCGGTGACGCCTATTTGGATATCCGAGCTGGAGGCGTAAGTTTTCGGCAACTATCCAGCAAAGGGGTTCACGAAGACTGATTCTTCAACCGCCCGTGTCGGCCACGTTCACTTGCGCGTTTCTGATCTGGATCGCGCCATTGCGTTTTACGATGGTATTCTAGGATTTCCGCTCAAGCTGCGTTACGGGACCGGGGCTGCGTTCTTGGCGGCAGGGGACTACCACCACCACATTGGACTGAACACTTGGGAAAGCCTTGGGGCAACGCCGCCGCCTGCGGGGCATACCGGTCTTTACCATTCCGCGTTTCTGTACCCTGACCGATGGGCCTTGGCCGAGGTTCTGGCCCGGGTCGATGCGGCGGGTATCAAGCTAGACGGCGCTGCCGATCACGGCGTGAGCGAGGCGGTCTATTTACGCGACCCAGACGAAAACGGAGTCGAGCTTTATGTCGATAAGCCGATGGACGCGTGGCCGCGCGATCCCGATGGTGCCCTGCTGATGGTCAACGACCGGCTTGATGTGGATGCCATTCGCGCACTTTACCCCGGACCTGACGCAGCCTAGGTTCGCCCAAAAGGGAAGGATGCGATATGGCCACCGGCAAGAATATCTGGACGTATTTCGAAGGCAAATGGCACGAGGGCGATGTGCCGGTCATGCGCGCGGCCGACCACGGATCCTGGCTTGGCACGACCGTCTTTGATGGCGCGCGTTTTGTGAATGGCCTTTCTCCTGATCTGGATCTGCACTGCGCGCGCGTGAACCGGTCTGCGCAGGCTTTGATGATCACACCCACGGTCAGCACCGAAGATATGATCGCGATAACCCATGAAGGATTGACCCATTACCCTAAAGGTGCCGCCGTCTATATCCGCCCGATGTACTGGGCCATTGATGGAGATATGACGGCCATTGTGCCTAGCCCGGAAAGAACAGGCTTTGCGATTTGCTTGGAAGAGATCCCATTCGCTGCACCAACCGCTTCTACCACGCTGGGCCTGACGCGGTTTCGCCGCCCTGTCATCGAAAGCGCAGTCGTGAACGCCAAAGCAGGCTGTCTGTACCCCAACAACGCCCGCATGCTCACCGAGGTGCGCACACGTGGATTTGGCAACGCGCTAGTGGCTGACGCCATGGGCAATGTGGCTGAAACGGCAACTGCGAATGTCTTTATGGTAAAGGACGGAGAGGTCTTCACACCCATTCCAAACGGTACGTTTTTGTCAGGGATAACCCGGGCGCGTCATATCGTGAACCTGCGGGCAGATGGCACAAAAGTCCACGAGGCGGTCCTGACGTTTGACGACTTTCTAGGCGCTGACGAAGTTTTCTTGTCTGGCAATATGTCGAAGGTCACACCCGTCACCGCATTTGAAGATCGCCAGTATCAAATCGGCCCTGTCACGCGCAAGGTGCGCGACATGTATTGGGACTGGGCGGCTAACACAGGGTAAATGTGCCGTTGCCACGCCTGCCATGATACGCCACAATCAAGCGGAATAAGGAGTTCATGATGCGTAAGTTCTTGGTCGTTCTGGACGACAGCCGCGAGTGTCTAAATGCAATGCGCTTCGCTGCGATGCGCGCATCACATACAGGTGGTGGTGTTGCCGTGTTGGCAATCATTCCGCCTGACGAGTTCAACCACTGGATTGGTGTTGGCGAAATCATGCGCGCCGAAGCCAGAGAGCGGATCGAAGTTCATTTTGAGGTCTTTGCCAAATGGATGCGTGACAAGCAAAACGTCGATCCTGAATTGATTATCCGCGAAGGTGAACCACCGACCGAAATCATGGCACAAATCCACGAAGATCCTGATATCGGCGTGCTGGTTCTTGGTGCTGGCGATGATAACAAAGGCCCCGGCCCACTTGTGACGCATATGACCCGTCAAGCCGGAAGTCTGCCCATTCCCCTTACGATCGTTCCGGGTGATATGTCCAAAGAACGGCTTGAGGCGATTACTTAACCACTTAGCAGGGTATTTTAGAACCGTTCCAAACCTTGACAGACAAGCTTGTCGTGCGCATATCTAAAGCCTGACAAAAAAGGTTTGCGCTATGTTCATCCAGACTGAATCAACTCCAAATCCTGCAACGCTCAAGTTCTTGCCGGGCCAGAATGTTCTCGAAGTCGGAACAGCCGATTTCCCGACGGTCGAGGCCGCGCAAAGCTCGCCTTTGGCCAAGCGTGTTTTCGCGACTGGTAGTGTGACGGGTGTGTTCTTCGGGATCGACTTTGTGACAGTAACCAAGGCGAATGACGTCGAATGGGATCACATCAAACCTGGCATTCTTGGCGCGATCATGGAGCATTACCAGTCCGGTCAATCTGTCATGGCCGAAGACCATAAGCCTGCCAGCGGCCACGCTGAACATACTGGTGAAGACAGCGAAATCGTGAATCAGATCAAAGAATTGCTTGATACGCGCGTGCGTCCGGCTGTGGCACAAGATGGCGGCGATATCACGTTCCACGGGTTCGAACGCGGAATCGTATATCTGCATATGCAAGGCGCTTGCGCTGGCTGCCCGTCGTCAACTTTGACACTGAAAATGGGTATCGAAAACCTGCTGCGTCATTACATCCCCGAGGTGGTCGAGGTCAGACCAGTTGCTGCCTAACCCCACACTTTTGGCATTTGACACTTCGGCGGCGCATTGCGCCGCCGCTTTGCTGTTTAACGGGCAGGTGATTACGCGGGTTGATGAAATGGCCAAAGGCCAAGCCGAGCATTTGATGCCTATGCTAGAAGAAGTGCTAGCTGCAGAGGATCTGACGTGGGGTGATCTAGACGGCATTGGCGTGGGTATTGGTCCAGGTAACTTTACAGGGATACGTATCTCGCTTGGGGCGGCGCGCGGACTTGCTTTGGGGCTTGGAAAGCCTGCAATCGGGGTCAACGGATTTGACGCGCGCGCCTTTCAGGAACCACTGCCTTATACGGCCACAATCCCTGCACCGCGCAACCAATCTTACGCGCAAGTTTTCGATGTCACTGGCATCAGCACTGCAGAGCAATGCGAAACACCAGCGGGTCAGCAAAAACCAGCTTCTGACTTGATTGCAGCCATTGTACTGATTGCTGCTGCACGTTTAGGCGGTCCCGTAGCCCGCCCTGCGCCACTTTACATTCGCAGTGCAGATGCAGCCCCGCCGCGTGATCCAGCACCGACGATTTTGGCATGACACCTGAAGCACTTGCAGCACTGCATTCCAAAGCATTCAGTGCTACGCGCGCATGGTCTGCCGCAGAATTCACAAGTCTGCTTAAACAGCGCGGCACGCAAGTTTGCGGCACAGCTGATTGTTTTGCGTTGATCCGTGTCGTGGTCGACGAAGCTGAAATCCTGACCCTTGCTACTGACCCCCAAATGCGAAGGCTAGGCCTTGCCAAAGCCGTACTAATCGACGCCGAAGCCGCTGCCCAAAAAACAGGCGCACAGACCATGTTTCTAGAGGTCGGCGAAGATAACACAGCCGCGAAAGCACTTTACGCGACATGTGGTTACACCCAAGTCGGACGACGCCCGGGTTATTATCTGCCTAAAGACGCGGCGCCCATAGCGGCATTGGTCATGCGCAAAGAACTGAAACCCGCCTGACCTTAGGTCATAACGGCAGTATCGTGCGCTTAACGCGCTGATACACCCCATTTTGACCAAAAAGCGGTTGATCTTCGCGGCAAGGCAAGGCCTTATCTTGCGATGACCGGACTCGTATGTCTGGGCTTTTAACAGAGGGGGCGCGTGACGCCCGCTAAACCTCGCGTAACGACCTGGGAGAATGATTAATGACACTTATGCACAAATTTCTTGGCGCTTCTGCTGCGCTGGCGTTGACCGCCGGTACTGCTGCCGCAGACCCAGCCATCCTTTTCGATCTTGGTGGCAAGTTCGACAAATCCTTCAACGAAAGCGCCTATAACGGTGCAGAGCGTTGGGCGACAGAAACTGGCGGTTCATACGCCGAGGTCGAAATCCAGTCCGATGCACAGCGCGAGCAGGCGATCCGTCGCTTTGCAGAATCCGGTGCAAACCCGATCGTCATGGCCGGCTTTTCATGGGCCACACCTTTGGCTGAAGTTGCTGCTGACTATCCAGAAACCAAGTTCACAATCATCGACATGGTTGTTGACGCGCCAAACGTCCGCTCGGTCGTCTTCAACGAGCACGAAGGTTCCTACCTTGTTGGCATGATGGCAGCGATGGCATCCGAGTCCGGCACTGTGTCCTTCGTTGGCGGCATGGACATCCCGCTGATCCGCAAATTCGCTTGTGGCTTTGCACAGGGCGCAAAGGCTGTGAATGCAGACGCAACAGTAATCGCCAACATGACAGGCACAACACCTGCCGCTTGGAACGACCCGGTAAAGGGTTCCGAACTGACACTAGCACAGATCAGCCAAGGCTCTGACGTTGTCTTCGCTGCTGCTGGCGGTACAGGCGTTGGCGTTCTGCAAACTGCTGCAGACGAAGGCATCCTGTCAATCGGTGTGGACGCAAACCAGAACTACCTGCACCCGGGCCAGGTTCTGACATCCATGATGAAGCGTGTTGATAACGCGGTTTACGATGCATTCACACAAGGTGAAATGCTTGAAACCGGCTTTAACGTAATGGGTGTTTCCAACGACGGTGTTGGCTACGCACTTGACGAATTCAACGCCGAGCTTGTGTCTGCAGAGATGCAGGCAGCAGTAGATGCAGCCGCTGCATCGATGACTGCGGGCGACCTGATGGTCCATGACTATACGTCCGACGAAAGCTGCCCAGCACTCGACTTCTAAGTTGATGTTCAGGCCATAAAATCAAGGCCGCGCTGAGGAATCCGCGCGGCCTTTTGCATATCAAGAACAGGTGCCCCAATGACTGACCTCGCCCCCGCCATTGAGCTGAAAGGCATCTCCAAAGCCTTTGGCCCTGTTCAAGCGAACAAGGATATTTCCATTCGCGTGATGCCCGGTACGATCCATGGGATTATCGGGGAAAACGGCGCGGGCAAGTCAACGTTGATGTCGATCCTTTATGGCTTCTACAAAGCCGACAAAGGCGAAATCTTTATCGCAGGTCAGAAAACCGCGATCCCCGATAGCCAAGCCGCGATTGCTGCAGGTATCGGTATGGTGTTCCAGCACTTTAAACTGGTCGAAAATTTTACCGTCCTTGAAAACGTTGTACTGGGTGCCGAAGACAGCGCCCTTTTGCGTCCGTCGCTTTCCCGCGCACGGCGCGAGCTTAAAAGTCTTGCCGAAGAATATGAACTTAACGTCGATCCTGATGCGTTGATTGAAGAGGTCGGCGTTGGTACGCAGCAGCGTGTTGAAATCCTCAAAGCGCTCTATCGCAAGGCCGACATTCTGATCTTGGACGAGCCAACGGGCGTGCTAACTCCCGCCGAAGCGGACCACCTGTTCCGTATTCTTGAGAACCTCAAGCGCGAAGGGAAAACGATTATCCTGATCACGCATAAACTGCGCGAAATCATGGAAATTACCGATACCGTTAGCGTGATGCGGCGCGGTGAAATGACCGCGACCGTCAAAACATCCGAGACGAGCCCTGCTGCGCTGGCCGAATTGATGGTCGGACGCAAAGTGCTGCTGCGCGTTGACAAAGCCCCAGCGACAATCGGGCGCAAAATTCTTGAAGTCAAAGACCTGAATGTCACCGATAGCAAAGGCGTACACCGCCTTAAGGGCGTCAGTTTTGATGTTCATGCGGGCGAAATTCTTGGCATTGCGGGTGTTGCTGGCAACGGGCAGTCCGAATTGCTTGAGGTGCTAGGCGGCTACGAAAAGGCTACGGGCTCAATCATGGTCAATGGCGAAGCGATTGATCTGACCGGCGCCAAGTCCGACGGTCAAAGTCGCCGCGCACGCGGGATCAGCCATGTACCTGAAGATCGCCAGCGCGAAGGTCTAATCATGGATTTTCACGCATGGGAAAACACAGCCTTTGGTTATCACCATGACGCGCGCTACCAACGGTCCCGACTGCTGATGGACAACGCCGCAATTCGAAAAGATACCGAAGAAAAAATGGCTCGTTTCGACGTGCGTCCACCTGATCCTAGCCTTGCTGCAAAAAGCTTTTCTGGGGGCAACCAGCAAAAAATCGTGCTGGCCCGCGAGATTGAACGCAACCCTGATTTACTGCTGATCGGGCAACCTACACGCGGTGTAGACATTGGTGCGATTGAATTTATTCACCAACAAATTGTTGCACTTAGGGATCAGGGCAAAGCAATTTTGTTAGTTTCCGTAGAGTTGGAAGAGATTTTATCCCTGTCTGACAGGATTGCCGTTATGTTTGACGGAAAAATGATGGGCGAGCGGATGCCTGAAAACACAGATGAAAAAGAACTCGGTCTGCTTATGGCGGGCATGAACGGGGAGATGGCGTAATGGACGTTATGCCAAAGTGGGCCGATGTGATCCTGATCCCTTTGATCTCGATTTTGCTGGCGGCGATCCTGTCTGCGCTTGTGATTTTGGCGATCGGTGAAAGCCCGTGGGCCGCGTTGAAATTGATGGTCGATGGTGCGCTTGGGTCCACCTATGGCTGGGGTTACACGCTTTATTATGCGACCAATTTTATCTTTACAGGTCTGGCTGTTTCCATCGCGTTTCATGCCCGTCTGTTTAATATCGGCGGCGAAGGTCAGGCATTGATTGGCGGTCTTGGTGTCGCGATTATCTGCCTTTATATCCCATGGCCGCATTGGTCATTGGCACTGCTGGGCGCCGCTATTGGTGCTGCCGTATTCGGTGCAGCATGGGCTGCGATCCCTGCGTTTTTGCAGGCAAAACGCGGCAGTCACATCGTGATCACGACGATCATGTTCAACTTTATCGCTGCGGCAACGCTGAACTATTTCCTGATTGGTGCGCTCAAAGCGCCCGGCATGGAACCGGCTACCCCGAAGTTCCCCGAAGCCACGCATTTGCCGTCATTTCAAGACATGTTCAACTTTGGCGAAACCACGTTTTTCCGCGGCGCACCCGCGAACATCACATTCTTTGTCGCGATTGCCGCTTGTGTCTTTCTTTGGGTGTTGATCTGGAAGACACGGCTCGGCTATGAAATCCGGTCTTTCGGACATTCGGAATCGGCCGCCAAATACGCGGGCATCAGCCCGACCAAAATCATCATGGTTGCCATGCTTATCTCAGGCGCACTTGCCGGCATGATGGCCATCAACAACGTCCAGGGCGAGGCCGAACGGCTGGTCCTGAACGCAGTGGAGGGGGCGGGCTTTATTGGCATCGCCGTCGCACTCATGGGTCGCAGCCATCCTTTCGGGGTATTGCTGGCGGCCCTTCTTTTCGGCTTTCTATATCAAGGCGGCGCAGAACTCGCCCTATGGACGTCGATCCCCCGTGAGTTGATCATCGTAATACAGGCATTGGTGATCCTCTTTACGGGTGCACTAGACAATATGGTGCGCATGCCGCTCGAGCGGCTATTCCTGGCAATGAGGAGAGCAAAAACATGACAGGACCATTCAAGATAGGTGTCGATGATGACACCGGCGCAGACCTCGGCTTTGTGCTGAGCTGCCTTGCGCTTGGCATGATCTCGATGGAAGAACTTCACCAGTGGGTTCACCATGTGATCGACAATACACCCAGTGCAGACATCCCACCCCATTTGGTAGCGTTGTTGTCGGTCAAGAAACCCGCAAGCGTGCTACAATCAAGCGGAGCAGTTTTGCCCCGCATGCCGCATGATCCGTTTATCACCGATGACCGGTTCGACGCGATGCTTGGGCTGCAGTTCTTTCTGCGACGTGACAAGACCCAAGCGGTCGATATCACCCAAGCAGAGGCAGAAGCAGCCTTACGCCACAATCCAGAGGTCGCAGATCGTTTCTTTGCCCTCTTCCCGTTCCTGATGGAGAAAGCGGCCTAAATGGACTTTGGAACCCTTTTGCAGATGCTGGACGCGACATTGCGTCTGGCAACCCCGCTACTTCTGGCCTGCCTTGCAGGTCTTTATTCAGAGCGGGCCGGTATCTTTGATATCGGGCTAGAGGGTAAAATGCTGGCGGCCGCCTTTCTGTCGGCCGCTGTTGCTGCCGTTTCCGGCAGTGTCTGGCTGGGTCTGCTAGCTGGTATTGGTGCCTCGATGTTGCTGTCGGCGGTACATGGGCTCGCGTCGATTACGTTTCGCGGCAACCAGTTGATTTCAGGTGTGGCGATTAACTTTCTGGCGGCTGGTCTGACGGTTGTCATCGCCCAAAGCTGGTTTGCACAAGGTGGCCGCACGCCACAATTGTCAGGTGGCGCGCGGTTTAATCCGATCGAGCTACCCTTTGCGCAAGCCCTGCAAGATGTGCCGATTATTGGCCCGATCTACTATGAACTGATTTCCGGTCACACAATCCTTGTCTATGTGGCCCTGCTGATGGTGCCTTTGACATGGTGGATTCTGTTTCGCACCCGCTTTGGGCTTCGCCTGCGCGCTGTTGGCGAAAACCCCGCGGCCGTTGATACCGCTGGCGTTTCCGTTGTCTGGCTGCGTTTTGCCGCGGTCGGCATTTGCGGCATTCTTTGTGGCATTGCGGGTGCTTACTTGGCCACGGCCCTCCAAGCGGGCTTTGTGAAAGACATGAGTGCCGGGCGCGGATTTATCGCCCTCGCTGCACTGATCTTTGCGAAATGGCGGCCATGGTATGCGCTTTATGCCTGCCTGCTGTTCGGCTTCTTGCAGGCAATGTCATTGCGTCCCGACGTGATCGAAAACGTACTGAGCTTTAAGGTCAACGGTCAGTTCCTCGATGTGCTGCCCTATATCCTGACGGTTGTGATCTTGGCCGGTTTCGTCGGCAAGGCAATCCCACCACGCGCTGGCGGAGAACCATATGTCAAAGAACGCTAAGACGCTCGCCGATCAAATTAGAGGCGTTGCTGGGTCCGAACCTGTTCAAATCGGACTGATCCTTGGCTCTGGTCTTGGCCATATCGCCAACGAAGTTAATGGTGTCGCCATACCTTATAGTGACTTGTCCGGCTTTCCCCATGCTGGCGTATCTGGTCATAATCCAAACCTTGTGATCGGCGATCTTGAAGGCGTGCGCGTCGCTGTATTCGGCGGACGCGCACATTACTACGAAAGCGGGCGCGGTGATGCGATGCGCCTGCCATTGGAAGTGCTCAAGGAACTTGGTGCCGACACGATGATTGCCACGAATGCCGCTGGATCGATGCGGGCGGACATGCCGACGGGGTCGATCATGTGTCAGTCCGATCATATCAACTTTTCTGGCCTCAACCCGTTGATTGGCGAACCGACAGATGCACGCTTTGTTCCGATGAAAGACGCCTATGATCCGGATACCCGCAATGCTTTGCGAGCAGCAGCAAACGCAGCAGATGTCGAAATGGTAGACGGTATCTACGCTTGGTATTCTGGCCCGTCTTTCGAAACCCCTGCTGAAATTCGCGCAATTGCAATGCTGGGCGCAGATGCGGTCGGTATGTCGACGGTCCCTGAAGTGATCCTAGCGCGTTTTCTTGGCCTCAAGGCTGCTGCGATATCGACCATCACCAACATGGCTGCGGGCATGAGCAATGAAGCTATCAGCCATGAACACACCAAGGCGATGGCGCCCATCGGTGCAGCGAAGCTGGAAAAAGTGCTACGCGGCTATCTGCGTAGCCTTTCGTAAGTCCACCTGACCTACACCGATAGGTCCACGTTGCGGAATTGCTGCATTAGCAAGATCAAATGCGCCGCACCGTTTGACAGCAGTGCGCGAAAGGTTTTTGTTACACACAGCGGCACAAGCGCCCCGGAATAGCTCATGCAAATTTATCTTCCTATCGCCGAAGTTTCGGTGAACGCCTTCTTGTTACTCGGACTTGGCGGTATTGTGGGCGTTCTGTCCGGTATGTTTGGCGTCGGGGGCGGTTTTTTGATGACGCCACTTCTGTTCTTTATTGGCATTCCACCGGCGGTTGCCGTTGCCACCGAAGCGAACCAGATCGTTGCTTCCTCTTTCTCGGGTGTGCTTGCGCATCTGAAACGAAAGACGGTGGACCTCAGGATGGGCACGGTGTTGCTGATCGGGGGACTTGTTGGTTCAGGCCTTGGTATTATCCTGTTCAACTATCTCAAAGCGTTGGGTCAGGTCGAACTTCTGGTGCAGCTTTGCTATGTCGTATTCCTTGGGATGATCGGCACGCTTATGTTCATTGAAAGCCTCAAGGCTATTCGTAAGAGCAAAAAGTCTGGCGGAGTGTTCGTGCCGACGCGGCGCAAACACAACTGGGTGCATAATCTTCCCTTCAAGATGAAGTTCCGGGTCTCTGGCCTTTACATCTCAGTGATACCGCCATTGATCGTTGGTGTGCTTGTAGGTGTTCTGGCTGCGATCATGGGTGTCGGCGGCGGCTTTATTATGGTGCCTGCAATGATCTATCTGCTGGGCATGCCAACAAAAGTTGTGGTCGGAACCTCATTGTTCCAGATCATCTTTGTGACAGCGTTCACAACTATGCTGCACGCAACAACCAACTATACCGTCGATATCGTGCTGGCCGTCCTGCTGCTGGTCGGTGGCGTAGTGGGCGCGCAAATCGGAACACGTATCGGGGTTAAAATGAAGGCCGAGCAATTGCGCATCTGGTTGGCTATCATGGTGCTGGCAGTCTGCGGTAAGCTGGCTTTTGACTTGCTTATCACACCAAGCGAGTTGTTTTCACTTGGCGCAGGGGGCCACTAATGATCCGCTTATTGGTTCTATTCCTGCTACTGGCGGCACCCGTCAAAGCCGAAGAAATTGTACTGGGGCTTAGCCGTGACGAAGTGGCCATTACCGCCACTTTCCAAGGTTCTGAAATTCTGATTTTTGGCGCGATCAAACGCGACGCGCCAATCCGAACCGATAGTGATCTTGGGGTTATTGTAACCGTTGCAGGCCCCGACCTGCCTGTCACCGTGCGCAAGAAAGACCGGCGCTTGGGCATCTGGGTCAATACGGAATCTGTGGATGTTGACGTTGCACCTTCATTTTATGCGGTCGCCACAAACCGCCCGCTGGAAGAAATCCTGACCTTCACCGAAGACCTGAACACGCGCATCAGCACCCAACGCGCTATTCGGTCTGTTGGAGCAACAATAGATAATGCCCAGAGCTTCACCGAGGCGCTGATCCGTATCCGTTCTGATCAGGGGCTGTATTTGAAACTGCCGACAGGTGTTCTGGTGCAAGAAGAGTCCCTATTCCGGACTTTAATTCCTATGCCCGCGAATTTAACCGAAGGCGACTATAATGCCGAGATTTATCTTACGCGCGGCGGGCAGATCGTTGATCTGTATTCGACGACTATCCCCGTAAAGAAAGTCGGGCTAGAGCGGTGGTTGTATAACCTTGCCCACGAAAACGCTTTTCTTTACGGCCTGATGTCCCTGTCAATTGCGATTGCCGCAGGTTGGGGTGCTTCTGCCGTGTTCACGCTGCTGCGCCGTTAACCACGCCCGATATGCGGCATCTTGGTTGCCATGATCATCATTGATTGAACGTTCGCTTCTGGCGGCAAAGTCGCCATGTGGAACACGGACCGCGCCACATCTGAAACTGCCATGCTGGGCAGGGGATCAAGCCCTTGCGCGGCACGCGCCTTTTCAAGGTTCACCACCAGATCCGTTCGCGCGTTACCGATATCAATCTGCCCGCAAGCAATATCAAAAGCGCGCCCGTCCAAAGACAAAGTCTTAGTCAAACCGCTGACTCCGTGCTTCGTCGTCGTATAGCAAACCGACCCTTCACGCGGCGTATAGGCCGAAATCGACCCGTTGTTAATAATGCGCCCACCTTGTGGGGTTTGATTGCGCATTTGCCGGAATGCGGCGCGTGCACACAAAAACATGCCCGTTAGATTGACGTCCAGCACCTGTTTCCAATCACCCAACGCGATCTGGTCAATCGTTGTCTGCGGACCAAACATACCCGCGTTATTGAACAAAACATCTAAATGCCCAAATCCGGCAAACGCCGCATCAACTGCTGGCTCGTCAGTCACATCACAAGGAAAATGCACTGCGTTGTCGTGAACGACCTCGGCCAATGCATCCGCTCGTCGCGCGATCAACCCGACGCGCCAGTTCTTTGAAAGAAAATATTCTGCCGTCTCTCGGCCGATACCGCTGCTGGCACCCGTGATGATGATTGATTTCATATTTCTTCACTTTTCAACTCAAGTGGCATTGCAGGGACTTCAAGATCGTCAACGCGCAAGATGCCATGCGGTCGCCCAAGACGATTCCGGACAACCCAGCGCAACTGCGTTTCGGCGCGGGTAATTGCGACATAAGTCAGGCGTTTCCATAGCGGTTGCCCCGCCTCGATCCGACCCATCCGTGAGGCGGCATAAATGTCAGGGGCGAAAACCTGCACAGTGTCCCATTGCGAACCCTGCGCCTTGTGAATTGTAACCGCAGCACCATGCAAAAAGGTGGCCCCCATGCGGGCAGCAAACGGGATAAAGGGTTCCGCGTCACCCTCTTGTTCGATCTTCACGATGGAAGCGGCACTGACCTGAGGGTCTTCTGCACCCATCACGTGCAGTCGCGAAAAACCTGGTTTGCGCCCAGGTCCAAGATAGATAACTTGCGCGCCCTTAATTAGCCCTCGCGCCTCTAGATCAAGTCGTTTCTTACGGTGTTTGAGAGGCAATTCAATGCCGTCACAGACCAACGGCTCACCTGCCAGCAGCTCATCGGCTGGGGCGTTGAATGCTGCACGAAACGCATGGATCAAGCGAATACGCGTAGCATTTCGCCACACCAAACAGGGCGACCGCGCCATCAAATCCGCCTCGACCCGTTGGGCCATCACAACGCGTTCATCCACTTTTGCAGCATCTTCGACCATCTGCTCGAAGTTGCGAAAATCAAGCTGGGGATCAGCCAAAGCATGGGCCAAATCAAGGATAGGATTGCCCGCATCTTGACGGTGAATGCGGCTAAGGGTCAAAACGCGCGGCGCAGGCAGTGTCTCGAACACCATTCCGCCGCTGGACTGAACCGGAGGCAACTGTGCGGGATCACCGAATAACAAAAGCGTCGGAAAGATCTCTTGCAGGTCTTCAAATTGCTTAGCGTCCAACATTGAACTTTCATCGACAAAGCCGATATCCAAAGCCTCTTCGCGTCGCTTCCAACCTGTTATGAAATCGCTGCCCCGTAGGCCCGCTGCCGCAAGTGCGGCTGGAATTGATTTATTGATCTGATAAGACGCAAATGCACGATCAAGAGCGACCTCGGTCAGCCCTTCGATGTCAGGTTTTTCACCCTGCCCAGCCAACCATTCTGCGACCTTTTCATACTCGGGGTCATAGACTGGCGTATAGAGTATCCGGTGGATCGTCGTCGCAGGCACGCCGCGATTACGCAGGACACTGGCGGCTTTGTTTGTCGGGGCCAGAATGGCCAAAGTGCGACGATCCTTGCGCTTTCGCCCTTCCCAGTCGCCTGAAATAACATCAACGCCCGCCTCTTCAAGTGCATGGTAAAGCTTGGCCAACAGCATGGTTTTACCCGACCCTGCCTTGCCGATCACAGCCAGAACCGAAGTGTTATCCGTTTGCGGCGGTTGCAGCAGACTGTCGTCCAAATCGATGCCTGACTGGCGCAGTGCAGTCGCAATGCTATCCCAAGCCTCTGCCTGATCGTCCGAAAATGTGATGGTAGGCGCGTTCATAGCCCGACTGTATCTGGACCCATCAAGCGCTGCCAGCGCTATTGGACATCTACAGCATCCAAGACATCAAGGACGAACTATTGTCGATCTTTGCGCGCGGCATCAGATGGAATGCTGTCTTGCGCCGACCATGAAGCAGAATAGCGACGCCTTGCGGCAACTTCTACGGCGGCGACAATCATCGCCTCGTCCAATTGCGCACATAACAGTGGCATCTCGTTCTGTTCGGCAAACGACCGAATGTCAGCGAGAACGTCGATGATCCAATCTTGGCCCATGCGTGACTGTCGCTGCGAAACGTTAATTATCTCTTAACGATTTACTGCTTTGAAGGGAAAACTGCGTAAAAAAGGGGCGCAGTCAACTTCTACCGCGCCCAGCTTGGGAATAAGATAGACTTATCGGTTTTGCGCCGCTTCCAAAGTGTCTTCGAACGTGCGCAAACCCATCACAGGGGCTTGGACCAACACGGCCATGTTGCCCGGTTTGTGTTCGTTGCGGCGCATCTTGGTGTGGGCCTCTGGAATTGCAGCCCAGCCAAAACACTCAGACATGCAAGGATCCAGTCGCTGTTCACGCATCAGATTATTTGCTGCGCTCGCTTGCTTGAGGTGCGCAAAGTGGCTGCCCTGCAAACGCTTTTGGTGCATCCACATATAGCGGACGTCAAATGTACAATTGAAACCGGTCGTGCCTGCACAGATCACAACCATGCCGCCTTTCTTGCACACAAGAGACGAGACAGGAAACGTCGCCTCGCCAGGGTGTTCAAAGACCATGTCAACGTTGATGCCCTTGCCTGTAATCGCCCAGATTGCTTTGCCAAACTTGCGCGCTTCTTTCAGCCAGGTGTTGTACTCTGGCGTGTTCACTGTTGGCAGTTGCCCCCAGCAATCAAAATCATTGCGGTTGATCACACCTTTCGCACCCAATGACATCACGAAATCGCGCTTGCTCTCATCGCTGATCACACCAATCGCATTCGCGCCTGCGGTATTGATCAACTGGATCGCATAGGAACCCAAACCACCAGATGCACCCCAAACCAATACGTTCTGGCCGGGCTTAAGATCGTGCGGTTCGTGACCAAAAAGCATCCGATAGGCCGTTGCAAGGGTCAGCGTGTAGCAGGCACTTTCTTCCCACGTTAGATGCTGCGGGCGTGGCATAAGCTGTTGTGACTGGACACACGTAAACTGTGCAAAGGATCCGTCAGGGGTTTCGTAGCCCCAAATCCGCTGGCTTTCGGAAAACATCGGATCGCCACCGTTGCATTCCTCGTCATCGCCATCGTCTTGGTTACAGTGGATGACAACTTCATCGCCAACTTTCCAGCGCTTCACCTTGTCACCGACCGCCCAAACGATCCCTGCCGCATCCGAGCCTGCGATGTGGAATTCAGCCTTATGCACATCAAACGGGCTGATTGGCACGCCAAGTCCGGCCCAAACGCCGTTATAGTTCACACCAGCAGCCATGACCAAAACCAGGACTTCATTGCTGTCTGGCTTGGGGCAGTCAACGACTTCTAACTGGAATGCCTGTTCGGGTTCGCCGTGGCGTTCGCGCCGGATTGTCCAAGCGTGCATCTGCGCAGGGACATAGCCCAAAGGTGGCATCTCGCCGACTTCGTACAAGTCCTTTTGAGGCGCGGTGTAAGGTGCCCCATGGGCAGATTGGTCAAGGGCCATCTCAGTCTCCATCAATCAGTTTCCGTATTTTGCCGCACCGCAGAATCGATGCTGTCCTGCATTGGATACTCGATTGAAAAGTAACTTTGCAACCCGAAATGGTCAATTTTTGTAATTTAATTACTCTGCAACTGCAGCAATTTCGTCGGAATTTTCTGCAACCGCATCAAAATGATGCGAAATAGAGTTCGCATAGAAGGCCAGAACAGGCTGCCCGAGTGGTGTGACATGGATACCGTCGTCTGATTCCTTGACTAGCTTACGCGCCGAAAGC
>Ga0208544_10000750_pt1 | contig 23942 bp, 17 predicted proteins | sample DEB08_DNA_9_FD_184526 | JGI IMG/M metagenome (GOLD analysis project Ga0208544, IMG submission 184526) | Aqueous microbial communities from the Delaware River and Bay under freshwater to marine salinity gradient to study organic matter... | ecosystem: Environmental > Aquatic > Marine > Coastal ... | reverse complement strand
TTGATGGAATTCTTTGGGCATGCTGTTGCCTGCCGTTCCTGAATTTCTGGGCACCCTGCGGCTTGAGTTTTCTGCGGTATTGTCAGGGTCGCCTTTGTCACCTCCCTGGGAGCCGCCTTTACCGCCTTGTCCCGGTTGCTCGCCGCCTTGCCCTGGTTGCTCACCAGGCTCATTACCGGGTTTGTTGCCCGGCTGTTGGCCTTCACCAACATCTCGTCCGCCGTCCATCATGTTTTTAAGCATATCTAGCATGGAACCCATGCTTTTCTGGCTACTTTGTCATCCGCCGTCTTTTTTTTGATTTTGCTGTTTTTTCTTTGCGGCTTCGAAGATTTTTTCGATCACCTCGGTCTCTGTGGCGATCGTTGCGCCTCCGGTATTTTTCTGCTCGAGCAGGTCGGTGGCATCCGCCATGATGACTTCTATTTCCCGAAGTATGCCGATCACCTCAGCATCCGTTTGTTCATCAATCAGGTCTTGAACGTCAGCGGAGAGTTCATCTTGTTCGATAGCCAGTGATTGGGCTTTTTCTCCGTGTTGCTTTAATGCTTGCTGCACGTTTTCCTCAATGGCTTCGGTGCCGGTTTCTTTTTTATTGCTGGGCTCATTAGCTAAGCAGGTGATGCTAGTTATTGCCGTACAAGCAGCGATGAAAGCTATACTCTTTATTACGATACTCTTCATGATTTTGTCTCAGGGGATTGAGTTTGTAGGGATCGGCGAAGGTCCTCAAGGGATCGTGTACGTGCGCGGATGTCTTGTTCTTGCTGGATCATGCGCATTACTTTGAGCATAAATTCGAAATCTTGTTCTTCCTGTGATCCGCCGCCACCACCGCCGCCGCCACCGCCGCCGCTGTTTTTTTCTCCATCGAGTTGCTTGACCCACTTTCGTATTTCGTCAGCCCAGCGTTTGGATTGGGTGATGGATGAGAAGGAGAAGTTTGCCATGATTCGCTTGGCAAGTTCATCAAGTTCTTCATCAACCATCGATTCTCTCATGGTGTCGTAGAGCTCTTTGTGTTCAGGTTTTTGAGTGCGCGAGTAATAACTGGCTAGGTCTTCTTGAATCCAATGCAGATCAATTGCATTTTGGCGTTGTTTGGCGTGTGATTTTTTAACGGCTCGTTGTTCGACGGGATCGAGCTCGTCATAGTCACTGCCAATGATTTGGTCGATCACATCGATGATGTTGTGGGCAATGCTATCTTGTGCACGGGCAGAGCGTTTCAGCCTGTTGACGAAGGTGCCAGCCTCAAACATTTTGTTGGCCTCTTTGGCGTCCTCGAGGGCTTTTTTCATTTTCTCAATTGCCTGGTTTTGCTTTTCGATAGCTTCCTTGAGATCCTCTTGTGATTTTTGGTTGGTATTGCGTCGGTCTTGAGCGTTCTCGAGTTTTTTCTCAATTTGAGGCAAGTCTTGTTGAGCAAGCTCTTTCATGGCCTGAAGTGCATTAGACATTTTCTTCAGTGATTCTTTTTCAATTTCACCATTCCGAACGGCGTCTTTAAAGAGTTTATCCATGCGCTTGCTGAGCTCTTGCATGCGTTCCTTATTGGTCGCCTCGCTATCCTGTTGCAGCCTGAGCTTTTTTCTAGATTTCTCAGTTTGCAGGTCCTTGCCCATGTTGCGCTCGGTTCGTAAATTCTCATCGTTCAAGTTTTGTTCCTGACGCGCGATATCTTCGAGTTCACCAATGGCACTATCAAATTGATTTTTGAGAGCCTGGGCATGCTCCAGGCGGCTGAGAATAAATAAAGTAACAGGCTCAGAGTAGACGCGTCCGCGTCCGGGTTTGTAATCTTCGGTCCAGGAACGCAGGCTTATTTTTTGGGGCTCGATTGAGAGGTTCGCCGGTGAGAATGAGAATGGGGTGTTGATAGTTGTTTTTGTGGGGCTGCCCTGAGCGATAGTGAGTTCGCCCTTCGCTGGGCTTCCTGGCATGGCCTTATTGAAGGCGCCATCCCATGAGATGCCACATGCTTTGAGCCCGTAGTCATCCTCAGCGATGACTTGAAACTCGATTGTTTCCTCCGCTAGCATGATGTGTTGCCGCTCAATGCCCTGCAGGTAGCTCGATGGGGCTTGATCCTGTAACGGTTCAATGCGGATTTGGAATGGGTTGGCAGCACTTAAGTTGTAGATGTCTTGCCAGTTGATGGTGAGCATCATTGGCTCAGCCGCAATGGGAATAAGCTCACTTGTGAGTGTCTTGCCATTGAGCTGAAGCGGTATTTCCTGGGGAGTTGTTTTCTTCTGCACGGGCTCTGTAGCTTGGTCTTCCTCCGGTGTGGGGGGGGAGAGTAAGTCAGCATCTTGGCTTAGCACCACTATTTCAGCATGCGCAGATTTGAGCTTTCTCGTGGTTGTCGTCTCGATGGATATAGAGCTGCCCTCGACAAGGTTCATGTAGCCTGAGCGTAGATCTACATTCTTATCCGCGCGTTGTAGGTATTCAGGTAATTTGACCACAGCTTGGATGCTTTCAGCCTCTGGTCTCATGACTGGCTCAAAAGGAAGTGCGTGATGGGCGTCATGCGCTTCGATCATTACGATGTCTTGGGCGCGCTGCCCCATGAAATCAAAGGTATAAGATCCATTGGCAAGGGGTGCCTCAACCCAATCGCCTTTGCCATAACGTGCGCGTGCAACGCTAGGTTTGCGGGCGGTATCTTTGGCGAGTGGTATGGTCAGTGAGAAGGCTTCGCCATACGGCACTCGCTCTGGAGTGCCGATAGCTGAGAGGTCAAGACGGGTGAAGGTGAAGCGCTCTGCGCTGGAGAGGGGCATGATCCAGCGTTTCAGTGAATTCATTCCCGCATGAGGAAAAGTGAGCATCAACATTGTCGAAATAGATAATAAGGTAATCACCGTCAGCAACCATTTGCGATGCTGAGGTGTTGGAAGAGCAGCCGTGAGATCGAGCTTGGATGCCTCTGCAGCAACATTGTTCATCGCTGCTGCGCGCAGTTGTGGCGAGAGGGTTTCCTTGCCCTCTTTTTGATCCTGGAGCTCGACAGCACCCAATAGGCGGTCGCCAAGTTTGGGGAAACGCAACGAGATCAGTCTGGCGAGCTGGTTTTCACGACGGTGACTGTAGACCCAGCGATGAATCCAATAGGGAGCAAAAACGGTGAAGAGAGAGGTTCCCGCCAATAAGGTGATGAGTCGGATTGTAGTGGGGGTTTCAAAAAACCGGTCCAGCAGGAAGACAAAAAGAAAGGAGGCAATTAAGCCCGAACACCCAGCTAGGAGAGCTTCACTAATCTTGATGCGCCACAGTTTTTGACGGAACGCTTCAAGTTGCCGCTGGAGCCCATCGGGGATCGGAGCCAGATGGGATTGGTTGGACGATGATGGTTGCTTTGCCGGCATGAGCAGATGGAGGGGCGGTGAGGTTTTACGGCAACTGAGCGGTGTGGCGATACGAAAAAAGCATGCAAGAAAAAGGCGGTAGTCTATGAATTTGACGTCCGATATATAAGACTGTCATGTACCTTGTGCTATTTCCAGCGGAAATTACCGCCTATTTACTAATGGAATAACGACAGCTGGGGCGCTTTTTTTCTGAGTATATGCCCTAAAACCGTATGAGAGCAAGATGGCCGCATGGTTGATATCTTGCAAAGTGTTTGAGTATAGCCCTTCAAATGGGCTTGCATTCTACGGTGTCTGGATTATTGCCCTGCGCAGACTTTGAGAGATTTGAAGACAAACCCAGCTTGGACAGAAGCTGATACAGGGATCCCATTACCTAAGACTAGGCATGGTTGCTCGGTGTGCCTGCCAACATGGGATGCTGTTCTCGGCTATGAGGAAAAAAGGGATAAGGTCGTCCGCAAGCTCCGCGCCGGATACCCGCGTTTTTTATTACACCCAGCAACGGCAAGGTTCTTTGCCGAGGCAGAAAAGGGGCTGGCCGACAAAGGCATGAAGGTGGTTGTTTTTCCGACACGGGACGTAGCCCAACGAGCACAGCGTTTTGTGGAAAAACGTAGTCGTTCAGCATCTAGAATTGCCAGCTATGAAGGGCTTCAGGCCTTGATTGTCAGTGAGGATGATTTTCCGGTAGCGATGGAATATTGGCGCTACACGGGTGAAATTGTCAGTAGTCGGCAAGCTGAGCACATTCTTCAGGGCGAGGGGAGCAGCGAATTTCGCACCACGAGCTTACGTAAACGTCTTGCCAAGTTAGGTGATTATAGCGCGGAAAATATCTATCTCTATGAAAATGGGATGGCGGGCATGTTTGCCGTCCACCGTGCCCTCAATCATCTGTTGCCGGGAAGAAAGACGCTGCAGCTGGAATTTCCATATGTTGACGCAATGCGGGTGCAAAACCATTTTGGCAGCGGTGTGGTTTTCCTGAACGAAGCAATCGGAGAGTCATTTGACGAGGCCCTGAGGCGTATCGCAAAAGGTGAGTTTTCCGCGGTGTTCTGTGAGGCGCCGAGCAACCCCTTGCTGAGGACCGTTAATCTTGCGGCCGTCTCCAAAGCCTGCCGTCAGGGCGGTGTGCCCCTGGTGGTCGATGACACAACGTGTTCAGTGGCTAATATCCAAGTTGATCGTTATGCCGACATTGTCACAACCAGCTTAACCAAATGGATATCAGGCCGCGGCGATGTGATGGCTGGCCAGGTGACTCTGATTCCCGGTTCTGCCATGTATTCTGAGTTGAAAGAGTTTTTTGATGATGACTGTGAGGGTGGTTCAAGGCTTTATGCATCTGATGCGAGGGTTCTTGCTCGCAATATCAGCGGCTTCGCTGGTCGTATGCGGAAGTCAAATAAGAGTGGTGAAATGCTGGCAGACTTTTTGTCGTCACATCCCGCCGTGGGTAAAGTTTGGTATCCAAAGTTTACCACGCCTAAATTATACAACGCAATCAAGCGCAAGGGTGGTGGTTATGGAGGCCTGATATCCCTACTACTCAAAAACCGCAAAAAGTCGGCCAAGTTCTACGATGCCTTGCGCATATCCAAGGGGCCAAGTCTTGGCACTGACTTCAGTTTGGCCTGTCCGTATACACTGTTGGCTCACTACGATGAGCTTGAATGGGCCGAGGGCTGTGGCTTGGATCGTCATTTGATTCGTATTTCTGTCGGCTCAGAAAATGCGAATGATCTCATTGAGCGGGTTCGCGAGGCTCTCGACTCGATTTAGCGTCATCTTTCGGGGGGCAACATCAGCTGAAATTGGTATGGGAATTGCTCGAAATTGGTATGGGAATTGCTGTAACCAAGATGTGGCGGTTACTTGTGATTGGCAGACCAGCTGATAAAAAAGAGTTGCGCGCACAAAATAATACATTTATAGGGAGCTCAACTGTAAACGTTTTATCATTTGCTGATCAAGTCTCTCTCATTTCAGTAAGAAATGGTTACCCATTACAGTAATTTAAGGACATCAAGACTATGGCCAAATCAAAAACCCGATTAGCTCTCCGTGTGAACGAGGAAAACCCGAATCACCATTTGTGGAACAATCGTGGTGTATGGTGGTGTCACCTCACAGTGCACAAAAATGACGCAACTTCTGAGCGTCTGCGTTTTTCACTCAAAACACGCGATCTTGATAGCGCTCGAGATCGTCGCGACCGTATCCTACGTGATATTGCTGAGCATTACGAGATTGCCGCATAAGTGATATTGTTGATTAGCACGGCGGAACTTGCCTCGTCTCATGGCTATCTGTACCAGCGGTCACCATCGCATATGGTTGATATCAGGCAATATTGTCACTTCTCATTCACAGCAGGGCTGTTAAATTAACAGCCAATGGCGCGTGAGTATAAAATATCGTCTAAGCAAGATGCTACTGCCGGTGGGTCGGGGATCGATTACGCTGCCGAGCTCAATGAGCAGCAGTATGCAGCGGTCAGCTCCAAGCCCGGACCAGCTTTGGTCATTGCCGGCGCAGGCTCTGGTAAAACAAGGACGCTAACTCACCGTGTGGCCTACCTATTGGATAAGGGCGTAGATGCGGGTAATATCCTGCTCTTGACCTTCACCAACAAAGCGGCGCGTGAGATGCTTGAGCGTGTTGAGCAGCTTGTGCCTAAGGATATTGCGGGGCTGTGGAGCGGCACGTTTCACTCCATAGGTAATCGTATTTTACGAAAGCATGCTGATGACCTTGGCTTTACGCGTTCGTTTTCCATTCTCGATCGTGATGATCAGAAGTCATTGCTCTCGGAAGTGGTGAAGGGATTGAATGTGGATACCGGTGGGCGGCGTTTTCCCAAGGCAGACTTATTAGCCTCTATTTTTAGCCTTGCTGAAAACACTTACGAATCCATCGAAGATATTCTGGAATGCCGCTACCCTCATCTAGAGGAGTGGCTTGAGGAAATCAAAAAAGTCAGCCAGTCATACCGTAAGAAAAAAAAGGAGACCAACTCGATGGACTTTGATGACCTTCTTATACTGACTCTTAAGTTACTGCAGGAGCACGAGGACTTGCGTAAGTTGTATCAGAGAAAGTTTCGCCATGTCTTGGTCGACGAGTATCAAGATACCAACAAGGTCCAGTGTGACTTGATTGATTTACTGGTCGGAGAGGATCAAAACCTGATGGTGGTAGGGGATGACGCGCAATCCATTTATTCATGGAGGGGGGCAGATGTTGATAATATTCTTGGATTTAAGGAGAAGTATCACGATGCCCAAGTTTTCAAAATAGAGACCAACTACAGGTCCGTTCCTGAAGTGCTCGAGCTTTCCAATGCAGCTATTCGGCCCAATAGAACGCAATATGACAAGGAATTGAAGCCAGCGAGGGAAGGCGGAGCCATGACTCCAGCTTTGGTAGCTCTGGATGACCCGTCTTTACAGGCTGAGTTTCTCGCTGAGCGAATCGACGAGCTCATTGGCGAAGGGGTCAAACCCAATGAAATAGCAATTCTCTACCGTGCTCACTACCACAGTATGGAAATTCAGATGGAGCTTACTCGTCGAGATTTGCCCTTTCAGATAACCAGTGGTCTGAGGTTTTTTGAGCAAGCGCACATCAAGGATGTATCAGCGATGATCAGATTCGTGGTCAATGGGCGCGATGAAGTTAGTTTTAAAAGAATGGCGCTCTTGTTGCCAGGTATTGGCTCTAAGACCGCTGATAATTTGTGGCAGGCGTGGTTACATTCAGCCGCAGGGCGCAGTGTTGAGGTGCCCGAGTCTTTTTCAAACACGCTGCTGAGCTTTCGTGTGCCCGCTAAGGCGAAAGATTCTTGGGAGCAGCTATGCCACACACTCGATGAGCTTGCCCCAGAGGGTAAGTTTGAACGTCCATCTAATATGATCTTCAGTATCCTAGAGGGGGTGTATGAGGATTATATGCGAGCGACATTTGATAATTATGAGCATCGCAAGCAGGACATCGAGCAGCTGATGCAGTATGGTGAGACGTATGAAGATATTCTCGAATTCCTAGCTCAACTATCCTTGATGTCATCAGTGGATGGTGATCCAGCACAGGACAAGAATCAACAACAGCAGGATGAGGCTGAGAGCGTGATGTTGTCATCCATCCACCAAGCAAAAGGCCTGGAGTGGAAAGTCGTTTTTGTGGTTTGGTTGGCTGACGGAATGTTTCCCAACAGCAGGGTGCTGGATTCTGGCGATAACGATATGTTTGAGGAAGAGAGGCGCTTATTTTATGTCGCTGTTACACGTGCTAAGGACCAGCTCTACTTGACCTATCCGATGACCAACCCGAAAAGCTACACGGGTGAGTACATGACCAAACCATCACGTTTTCTTGAGGCGATTCCGACTGAGCTGACCGAAGAGTGGGAAGTTTCCACCTGGTAAATTCAGGGCACAAAAAAGCCTCCCGCCACGAGACAGGAGGCTTTGTTTGAGGCGTTGTATCAATTAGTGAGCGTGCCCGTGGTCACAGGTGCAGGCGTATTCTTGGTAATCGCAGCTTGGGCAGTCGCTTAGATCGAGTGCGAATTTCCCCCTGATGGGAGCCGCATCTGGACTGGTTTTAAACGTCAGAATAACGGGGAATTTGTTTCCTACAGGCAGAGTGCCATCAGAGATGAGGCTGTTGCCGTCGGTGTCCTTAGCGAAGCTCAGTATGGTTGGGTTACTGCGATCACCACAGATGACATCCACTGTTTGATCGGCTACGGCCATTGCTGTATTTTGCTCGTCGAGAAATGTAATGCGCACCTTGTGTTCAGGAGTCACGTAAAACTCAGCATGCGGCTCTACCGCGGTGATGATCTTCCCTCCGTTTGGGCCGGCTATTTTTTTGGCATGCACATCAGCACCGTGATCATGGTGAGCACCAGGTCCATGATCTGCTACTCCGTCACCGTCATGATCATGAGGGACAGGTGCATTATGCTCTCCAGGTCCGTGGTCTGCTACTCCGTCACCGTCATGGTCGTGGGGGACATGGGCATGTTTGTCTTCGCAAGAGGCGAATAGGAATACTGATGCTATGGCACTTAATCCGGCGGCTAGTCTATTGGTTTGTTTCATGATGATTTTTTGATGAGCTATGAGTGACTGGTTATTAAACGAGTTTAAAGGTAGAATTTGTCCAATTATTAGTTGTCACAATTATTGTGATGCTGGCGACTGTTTCTTGATCGATTGCAGCGCTGCTTTTTTGCCAAAGAGCCAAAATACGGCAGGAGTAACACCGAGTCCAAGAATAGTCGAGGTGACCAGGCCTCCCACAATGACAATCGCTACAGGATTGAGTATTTCTTTGCCCGGAGCATCTGCTGGGTGTGAGTCAGGCAGGCCCGGGATGAAGCCTAGGTTGGCAACCAAAGGCAGTAATGCGATTCCCGCTGAAAGCGCGGTCATCAAAACCGGCACAAGGCGTTCCAGCGTGCCCCGCTCGATCATGGCTTTACTGAACTCCTCTCCCTCATGGCGCATCAGGTGGAGGTAGTGCGATATCATCATGATGCTATTGCGGGCAGCGATACCCGCGATTGCAATAAAGCCGACCAGAGTTGCGATGCTGATATTTTCCAGTGTCAGGTAGGTCAGGAAAATGCCCCCTATGAGAGCCATGGGAATGTCTGCAAGCACCTGGATGGTGAACACGGAGGTGCTGAAGTAGTTGTAGAGTAAGAAGGCGATGAGCAGCAATACAACCACTGACATGATAGCGATGCGCTTGCTGGCTTCCTGCTGTGCGACATATTCTCCTTCAAAGCTAATGTGGTAGCCATCTGGAAGGTTTATTTCTTCGTCCACCTTAGCCTTGAGCTGCTCAACAAGCTCAACGAGGTTATCGGTTGTTGGGTTAATACTGACCACAAAACGACGCTGGCTGTTTTCGCGCTGAATGGTGTTGGGGCCTTTTGCCTGACGAATGTCAGCGAGGTTTTTGAGTTGGACGCGTTGCCCGCTTGAGGTTTGGAAATAGATATTGGCAAGGCGTTCAGGTGATTCCCTCCATGCGAGAGGCAAGCGCACTACCACATCGTAAATGCGCTGGTTTTCATAGATTTCAGTTACCGATTCACCGCCCAAGAGTGTAGCAAGGCGGTTGTTTAAATCCCCGGGAGTAATGCCATATGCTCGAGCACGCTCACGATCGACCTCGATGCGTAGCTGTGCGATGGGGGCTTGCTGTTCGGCGCGGGCTTCCTCAAGTCCGGGTATCTCACGGGCTAGGTCTTGGATAAGTGTGCCAATACGGCGAAGCTCCTGCAAGTCATCACCTTTTATCTTAATCGCTATTTTGGCTGAGACACCACTGAGCATATGACCGATGCGGTCTGCAAGGGGACTGCTCACTGCGGAGAACGTGCCCGGCAGATTAGTGGGGTGCATGACGCGCCTGATATTTTTGAGAATGTCTGTGCGGGAACGAGATGATTCGGGGTCAAAGTCCACTTCAAACTCAACCGTGGATACGGGCACAACATGGTCGCCACGCTCGGCTCGGCCTGCACGATATCCCACCGTTTTAACACCATCGATCTGCATTAGCATCTGGCTGGCAGTGTCTGCGAGTTCGGTGGTTTGTTTGAGCGAGGTGCCAGGAGCCGTAGCGGTTGCGATGACTGCAGTTGGCTCCCTGAATGCTGGTAGGAAATTTCGACTCATCGTGGGGTAGAGTGCCGCAGCTCCAACGAGCAGAATAGCGGCTATGGCGAGCACCGCAAAAGGGTGGCAGAGCGCTAGCTTTAGCCAGGTTCTTTGCAGCAACCACTTCATCGAGCTGACGATTTTACTGTCTTGGTGCTCCTCGTTTTCTTTTGGATGAAGCAGGTATGAGGACAAGACCGGTATGACGGTAAGTGACACCAAGAAGGAGGCCGCCATGCTGACAATCGTGGCGATGGCGATGGGAGTAAACAACCTGCCCTCAACTCCACTCAGTGCGAGTAGGGGGATGAAGACTAGGATGATCAAAATAGTGGCGTAAAGGATCGAGCTACGCACTTCCGAAGACGCCTTGGCAATGACCTCTAGGCGTGGCAATGGTGAGGCTAGCACCGCATTTTCTTTGAGTCTTCGGAAGACGTTTTCAACATCAACAATTGCATCATCAACGACAATGCCGATGGCGACGGCAAGTCCACCCAAGGTCATCGAGTTGACACTGAGATTGAAGAAGTCAAAGACTAGAATGGCTATGCCCAGTGACAGAGGGATGGATGTCAGGGTGATGAAGGTCACACGGAAGTTCATCAGGAAGAGCAATAAAACGAGGCAGACCATGATGCCCCCAAGCCAGAGGGCTTCGGTGAGGTTATGATAAGAGAGATTGATGAAATCTGATTGTTTGTAAATAGGCGTCAGCACCACACCCTGCGGTAGGCTGCCACGCAGATCGGCAAGTGCATCATCAATGTTTTGAGTGAGGCTCAAGGTGTCAAAGCCCGGTGACTTGGTAATGCTTAAAACAACACCTCGGTGGCCATTGGCAGAGGCATCGCCACGCATCGGCTCCGTGTCCCAAACGATATTGGCGACATCCTTAATGCGGATAGAGCGGTCATGCACGCGGCGAACCTCGGTGTTGCCAATTTCATCCAGGTCGGTTGTCATCGCTAGGTTTCGAACCATGATTTCCTGTGCGCTTTGGGTAAGGAAGCCGCCGGTGGTGTTACTCACGACCTTGCCTGATGCTTCTCTGAGTTCGTCGAAACTAACTCCATGTGATAGCATGCGCTCTGGGTCTGGTTGAATCTGCAGCTGCTTAATGCCGCCTCCCATGGAGAGCACTTCAGCGATGCCTCGGATCCCCTGAATGCGTCTGGAGATTGTCCAGTCCGCTAAGGAGCGCAAATCACGGGGGTGAATTTCACCTGTTGGGTCAGTGACGCCAAGTAACATGATGTTGCCCATAAGTGATGCAACGGGAGTCATATAAGGAACGACGTCTTGAGGGAGGTTGTCGGTTACGCCGAGTAGACGTTCTTGAACAAATTGGCGGGCTTGGTAAATGTCGGTGCCCCAGTCAAATTCGACAAAAATTAGCGAGAGTCCAACATCACTGGTTGCGCGCAATCGAGTCACGCCAGTCACTCCCATGAGACTATTCTCAAGGGGAACTGTAACCAATGTCTCTACCTCCTCGGGCGCTAGACCAGGAGACTCGGTAAGAATAGTGACTGTAGGCTTGGTGAGATCTGGCAGCACTTCTACGGGCAGCTGAGTGCTCCGGTAATAACCTACACCGAGCAAGGTGAGTGCAATGGTCAGAATTAGCCCTCTTTGAGCGAGGGAGAAGCGGATGAGCGAGTTTAGCATAATGAGTCTATAGCGTACGTTCCTCGTCTAGAGATTCGTTGGTTGAGTATCTTTGTTCCTCCGTGAGTTTCGGATGCCGCTGGTGATCAGTAGCACTAACAACACAATAGTGGATGCGGAGAGGAATAGAACGAGTGCGCTGCTCTCAGCGTGCTGATGCGTGGTTTCAGAGTCAGGGGCGCTCTGTTTTTGAGCCTCGTTCATTTCAGAGCCATCTGCATTATGTTCGTGGCCATGCGCGGCATCGAGTGCGTCCTTGAGTGATAGTCCGGAGCCACTGGCAAAGCTCAGAGCGTATGAGCCCGCCGTGACAACTTCATCACCGGGGAAGAGGCCGCTAATGATCTCAACATAGCGGTCATTCTTTTCACCAGTCTGAACCGGCAAGCGAGTGAATGCATGAGGGATTTCAAGGTGCTTGACGTAAACCACTCGGTGGGCAGCGTCGCCTTGCAGTGCTTCTCGGGGCACGGCCATCACGTTCTCTCGGCTAGAGGTTACAATAGAAAATTCTGCCCGCATGCCCGGGCGCAGTAGATTGCCATTGTTGGGAACCTTGAAGATAGCTCCGATGGTGCCGCCTTCCTGGTTGGCCTTGGGTTGAAATCGTAACAACTCGCCATCAATAATCGTGCCGCCGAGGGCGGGGATGCGGATGTGGGCTTTGGTTCCTGGTTTGATTTTACTAATGACATCCTCGGGCACTTGAGCGGTAGCCCAGACCTCAGTGAGATTCATAATGTCGAGTAGTTCTTTTTCAGGTTCTACTGGTTCACCTAGGCGGATGTGACTGGCTACGATGAGTCCATCACGCGGGGCCCGCAGATCGATAACGGGGGGAGGGCTGCCTGGTTGCCGGCTCTCTACCTGAACGACAACATCACCCTTTTTTACCATGTCTCCCTCAAAGGCGTTGACCTTGATGATCCTCCCAGAAATACGACTACTGAGGACCGAGTGGTTTTGTGGAATCTCTCGAATATGGCCGATGGCAAAGATCGTGCTCTCAAAGTCTTTGCGTTCAACGACGGCGTATTCAATGCCCAGGTTTTTGATGCCTTCGGGTTTCAAGGGGATAAAACCCTCAGAGGAGCTGTCTGTTTGTCCTGCATCGACCATCATGCAGCCCATCACGCAGAGTGAGAGAGCTAAGGAAGTGCGTATTGGTAAATTTTTCATGGTGTTAGCTGTTTAGAAAATAAGATGAAGTTACTGGTTGAGAGCGGCTTGATAGCGGGTCTTTGCTAGATGAAAGTCACGAAGCGCTTTGAGTTCGGCAGAGCTAAGGTCGAGGACCTGTTCTCTGGCACGAAGTGTCGCCTGGAGGTCTCCTTGTCCCTCGTGGTAGGCTTTGACGGCGAGCTCTGCTTGCTTGCGAGCCATGGGTAGTAGATTGAGGGATATTTCCCGTCCTATTTTTGCCCACTCTGACATTTCCGTGTATGCGGTAGAGGCTTGGTGTTGGATCTTGTGATCGAGCGCGCTGGCTTCCAGATGCTTACGCTCAGAGCGTGCGTCTGCTGCATCGATAGCTCCTTTGTTTTTATTCCAGAGGGGAAGGGGAATGCGAAAGCCAATGCCAAAATGCTTCTCGGAGTCGTATCCCACTGGGACATCTTCCGTGCGCTCTACTCCTGCAGTGAAGGTGAGCTCTATATCGTCACGTGATTTGGCACGCTCCAGTGCGGCTGACTGAGTGGCAGCGGTAGCGTGAAGTTTGGCGGCTTGCAGATCTGGACGCTGGTTTGTGTGCGCTGAGCTTGATGGCAGATGAAAGCCCGATAAGTTGCCGGTTACTGAGAGCAGCTCTGTGGTGCCCATGCCGAGCAGGGGCTTGAGCTGGCCATGAAAAGAGGCTGACCTAGCGCTGAGCTGGCGAAGTTTATTGGTGAATTGCGCAGCCTCTAGTTTAGCTTGGCCAGCATCGAGAACTGAGCCTTCGCCCTTATCTGCTGAGTCGCTTAAATGTGTGGCGAATTGATGGGCAAGAGTCTGCTGTTTTTTGAGCAGCTGCCGGTGCTGTTGATTCGCTAGAATTTGAATGACTAGCTGCTTGGCCGTTGCGCTAAGGCGCCGCTCGACATCAAGCACTTCGGCTTCTGCCGCTTGTAAGGAGGTCTGAGATATGGCACGTGCGAGAGCTAGCCGGTTAGTAATAGGGAATTTCTGGGCAATGCTGACACTCAGCGCGTGCTCATCAAAACTAGGGTCCTGTGAGGCCTCGATTCCAAATACGGGGTTACTCAAGCGCCCTGATTGATCAAGCCTGCCCTTGGCCTCAGCAATGCGCTTGCGTGCAGCAGCTAGGTCTGGGTTTTGTTTTTGAATGCGGTCCTCGATAGAGTCCAGTGAGATGATCAGTGACTCCTGCGCATGCAGTGATGCGGCTGATAGGGTTAAGAGGGTCATTATGGACACTATCAATGGTGTTTTTAGATGGCCGATGAAAGGTAGGCGATGTTGCGATGGCATGTGAGAAAATAACTTAGTGTTTCGAAATAGAAATCGAGATGGACATACCCAATTCTCGAGAGTGAATGCCGTGGGCTCATAAACGACCTCGGCAAATGGCAACACGAACTCACACAAAAAAGCTGCTCAAGAATGGGCAGGTTGTGGGAGCGTGCGCATCAGGCAACTGAAGGGCCTCGAACGGGAGTCGCTTTGCCGCAAGTGAGCAATAAACGCGAGTGCTGTTCAATAGCAGGGCCCGGTTGTTCCGAGCTTCGGAGCATGAAATCTGACAGTCCAAAGTGGCTGTGCAAGGTGTGTGTCGAAAATAAAGTGTAAGCGAGACTATCAGGGTAGTCATGGAAATGCGGCGTGGGCATTTTCATTTCGGCCCCCAACATGACACTGTCTGTGTCGAGAATGAAACAGAGCTGGCAGGGTGCGGGTTCATTCTCGTCTGCAGGGTGGTGCGGTTGCTGAGTTTCTGTAGCCTCGGTTTCTGGGCATTGCACGCAGCTGAGATCAACATCCTCACATACGACGGTGCAACAGGCAGTGCCGCTGGTGTGCAAAATGCCCAATTGATCAGCCACACAGCGCCCATAGGCGGTGAGAAATGTCAGAATTAAAAGGTATGAGCAAAGCTTACGCACGCAAACACTCTCCATTAGTGAGCCGAAATGTCAATGTAAATGAAATGATGGCATGCGCAGATGAGGGCTGAATCAAGAGGGTGAGAGGTGACTGATGGAGCCTATTTCTCGAACATACTGGAGAGGGGGATTAGCTTTGGCAGCGTCATTTTTTGGCTGCAGAAAATATCGCAATCGCTTGCTATTAAATTATAATGAGTCAAACTATTGGGAGTTATCCAGTGGGCTTGTTCTTATCCGAGACAAGACCTACGATCCTACCAGCTGATATGAAGAAAAGCAAAGACAAGGCAAAAGCGAAAGAACTCGAAGCCGAGAATGCAGAGGTTGTCGAGGTTGTAGAAATTAAAGAAGAGGATCTGAACATCGATTCGAGAACGCTGTGGCTCAAAGCACAGAGTGCTTTAGAGATGGGTCACCACGCGTATGCCATCAAGCTGTGTCATGCTGTCTTACAAGAGAATCCTGGATTTATTGATGCGCGCAAGCTGGCAAGAAGTTGTGCCATTGCCGCGAATGCCGGTAAAAAGGTTAAAAAGGGTTTCTTCGGCGGCGGTGGCTTGGCATTGATGAAAGTAGCATCACTGGGCAAGAAAGATCCTGTTGCGGGTATGATGGCAGTCGAAAAAGAATTGGCTAAATCTCCTTTTGACGATCAGGCCAATGATATCCTCTATGATTGTGCGATGCGTCTCAACATGCTCAACACGGCAGCATATGCCTTGGAGAATGTAAGGAACAACGCGTCGGCTAATACCATGCTGCTGCACAAGCTGGCCGAACACTACCTGGCTCGGGATTTCCCAGACAAGGCGGCCGATGTCTACGCTGACATCGTCAAACGTGACTCGTCTGACACCGATGCTATCAAGGGTGGTAAAGATGCTACCGCAAGGGCGTCGATGAAGAAGCAGAATTGGGAGGAGGCAAAAGGTTTCCGTGATGTGATGAAGGATTCGGGTGAAGCGGCACAACTGGAAGCAGCTAATCGTGCCGCGATGACACGTGACCAAATTCAAGGAAAACTAGCAATACTACTCGAGAAGCTTGCGGCAGATAATGCGAACTTGATGCTCACGAAGGAAGCTGCCAATCTTTACGAGCAGCTCGAGGACTGGACTAACTCCTATGTTTATTATGCCCGTGCTTATGAATTGAGTAGCATGGATGTAGCGCTGCAGAGCAAGGCCAATTACATGAAGGCTAAGTCTTCTGAGCTCGAGCTTGCTACCGTTAAAAAAGCGGCTGACGATAACCCTGAGAATGCTGAGTTGCGAGCACAGTATGAGAATATGCTCAGAGAGCGTACCTCTCAGCAAGTCAACGAGGCTCAAGCCAGGGTCGAGAGGAATCCAACGGATCCACAGCTGAGATACGAGCTGGGTTTGGCATTATACAATGCAGGTAACTTCAGTGATGCTATTCCCCATCTTCAGCAGGCAACACGAAACCCGCATATACGAACTCGTGTATTGCTGCTGCTAGGTAAGACATTCCGATCCAAAGGCATGCACGACATCGCCATCAAGCAGTTGTCCGACGCTCTGGCTGACTTGCACGGCATGGACGGAACCAAGAAAGAGGTGCTCTACGAAAAAGGCCTTGTTCACCTCGACATGAACGACAAGCCGGCAGCTCTAGATAGCTTCAAGCAAATTTATGAGGTCGATTACGGCTATCGTGACGTTGCCAAGCGTGTTGAAGAATCCTACACCATGTAGCTGATTACTGGGCGTGAACCTGCCCTTACCCTTCGGCCCTTTTACTCTTCGGCCCTTACTCTTTTATGCTGTTGGCAAATTCACGCCACATCAAGCGTGTGATGTAACACTCGATGAGCTCATCCGCGTTGGCATTGTCTGGTTTCTCAGCTAGCTGAGAAAAACTGGTTTCCGTGGCCAATTGCTTGCGGATGATATTGTATGCGCCCACTTGAATTTTGCTGATCAGAATGCTCTCATTGCTGGGGTCAGCCATAAATGAAACCGGAGATGTCTCTGCCTGATTGGCACCTGCTGCTGAGGCCGGCCGTGAAAGCCATAGCGCGATAGGCACAACGGCGGCCTGGTCATTTGAGCTTTTGCCGAGCGATAGCTTTGCGGTGACCTGAACTACACCTCCCGATGCGGCGCTCATGTTTTGAGCTGTGATTTCAAGTGCTCTTTTGAGAACTTGGCCGTCATTGACGCTGGCCCCTGCTTGGAGCGTAAGTTGAATGCCGCTGCTCGGATCTGGATTCCATGGTGCCAGGCTGCCTTTGAGTCGTTGGATCGCGGAGAGCGCCTGTGTGCGCTCGTTCTTGTCAGGGTATGTCGTATCAATGAGGCGTTCCCATGCTAGTAGCGCGTGTTTGTCTTGTCCCATGGATTCAAGATGGCGGGCAAAGCGACTCACATAGCCAGCCCCCTTATCTTGGAGAACACCATGCTCAGAGAGTAAAGGGGATTGGTCGAAGTCAATTTCGGGGAATTGATCCGGCTTTTTCCTGAGGCGATGGTTCAGCGATTGATCAGAGTTCTCCGCGCTTGTCTCGGCTTGCTGGCGCTTAGACTTTTTTAATGGCCTAATGTGCGGCTTGCTGTCCTCCCATTGCTTGGCGATTTGCACGAATTCCTCTGGGGTAGGGGCTTTGGCAAAATCCATCTTACGAGTACCTATGAACCATGACGTCAAGGTGACGACGACAGCTAGGATGATGACCGCAGGAATGGGAATGCGCATATGCATATGTCGTGATCGTGATACAGGAGTCTTTTATGGAAGCAAGCTCATGCTGTCTTGGCACAAAAAAAGCCCCCCGAAAAGGAGGCTTTTTGAAAATGAAAAGCAAGTTGAATTAAACCTGACTTACTAGTTGTCTCGTGCGTCAGCAGGCTTCACGTAGAGAGCACGTTTGCCAACACGTTCACGGAGGTAGTTGAGCTTAGCGCGACGAACTTTGCCGCGGCGTGTCACTTCAATCTGAGCAACACGTGGTGTGTGCAGTGGGAATACACGCTCAACACCCTCACCTGAGGAAATTTTGCGAACGGTGTAGGAAGTATTAAGACCGCTGCCTTTTCTGCCAATGCAAAGACCTGCAAAGATCTGGATACGCTCTTTACCGCCTTCTACCACGCGGGTGTGGACTTTAAGGCTGTCTCCGACATTGAAGTCTGCGACGTCTTTGAGCTGCTCGTTTTCGATTTTGTCGATAATGTTCATGGTGGCCTCGAGTTAGGAAATCAGTTGAATCTGGGCTCGAGCTACACTTTGTAAGCTCTGAGCGGGCGGCAGAACTAGCCCATCAGGTATATGATTGCAACTGTTTTTCGGCGAATTATGACGAAAAATGATCCGCAGCCCCTTATTTTTTGCCATCGAAGTGCTGCCTTTTCCTATTTCAGCTCTATTCTCACCCCATTTTGACCCCATTGCAGCCTTATGGTAAGACGAAAGCAGGGTATTTCATGACGCCTGTATGGGTCTCAATGTGAACCGGTAACCAGCACTTGCTAATGGGCGGAAGCCTTGTTAAGTGGAATCCTGCAATGCACCTAAGGCAACCAAAAATAAGGGACACCTTCCACTGGCAGCATCTGGTGGCGTGGCTGGGAGGAATGATGTGTTTCTTAGTGCCGTTTATGGAGGGACGGCAATGGCTCTTTACTGAGGTTCCCATGCGCCATGGTCCGGGCAATTTCGCCTTCAATCTTGTCACGGCCGTCGGACTCATGGCAGCGGGTGGCATGGTTGCTGGATATTGGTGGAAACTGAGTAGATGGCTATTGGGTAAGCGAGACAACGTCATGTCAGTTTCAGCAGGCTTGTTATTTGGCCTCGGTCTATGGGGGCTCAATACCGATTGGCTGGGTGTTTATTGGCTGGGTGTTTTTTACCCTTACCTCGTCGGCGGGTTATTATTGGTGAGTATCGCTTATGCGTTTGCCCGCCGCAGAGTAAAATCTGCAGACTGGATGTGCTGGAATGATTTTCTGCGATGGATGGATAAAAAGAACCACGTCAACCTCGTCTTCTTTTTTGTGCTTCTGGCTAGCTTGTTGCTTAATAACCTCACCTTAATTATTGGCATGGATGCCAGCGTAGGCGAGAAGTTCAGTATTTTCATGGGGCGGCTTTTGACCCATCTATTTTTGGTTTCTGCGGTATGTCTGCTCGTGGAGCTCTCAATGCGCTCCGCACCGAAGTACCTTCGCTGGGTGCCGTGGCTGATCGTTGCCATGGTGCCTTTCTTAGTGATTGTCGATCAGCTGCTCGGAGTGATGTGGAATAGAACATTGTTCGACGTGGCAAATGCTTTGACGGCTATGGGGAGATTGGACTTGGCGTTGGAAATACAGACCAGCGGCATGGACATCGGGCCGCTTGGGGCGTGGCTCATTGCAGCAGGGGTATTGCTTTTTGCCTTTGCGATCTCCGCGGCTTGTCACTGGATTTCCCATCGATATAAAACACGTTTGTCCTTGGGCTTTTTTGTCCTGCTTGTGGTCTTTAGCTGGCTCGGTGTTTTGGTCGAACAGGGCATAGGGGCAACATGGAAAAAGATCACAGTAAGGCAAGGTGAGCAGGCGAATTTTGACGTGCACATCGGAATGTTTACGCCGCCACAAGGTTTGGGCAGCTTTGATGTCGTCTTTCATCAGGGGCAGGTGCCAGCTACTTTAGAAGTTCCTGAGCTGGCGAAGAAACCTGACGTTTTTATTTTCATGCTTGAGAGTCTTCGCAGTGATGCGCTCAAGCCTGACATCGCCCCGTTCATGACTCGCTTTCGTGATCTCGAGTGTCAAGAATTCGACGGGACTTGGGCCGCTTCTAACGCCACCCATTTATCCTGGTTTAGCTTTTTCCACAGCCGCTTGCCTATTTTTTGGCGTCAGGCACTCGAAGAGATTCCTAAGAGGGAGGAGTTTCATGGTGCCTTAGCTCTGCAGTATTTAAAGCAGGCTGGATACCAGGTCGAAGCGCGTGCGATTTGTGATCTTAGCTACAAGGACTTTGGCTTTTCTAACTTTGGTCACGAAAAGAACCTACTCCATATCCTCGAGCAAGCTCGCGATGGCAATGAGCTAACAAAGCTCGGCATTGCCCAACGAGAAGTGGTGATTATGAATCGGCTGGTTCAGGCCGTTGTGTCCCGCTCTAGTGGGGGCTTGTATGTGACAGCATTAGACTCACCGCATTACAACTATTACTGGCACGAGGAATTTGATCCTCCATTCAAGGACTACGATCAGGATGCCCAGTTCCCCATGAATCCGTCTGAACAAGAAGTGCAGCGTGTGGTGAACCGCTATTGGAACTCGGTGGCGTGGGTGGATTCACAGATAGAACAGTTTTGCAAATTTCTCAAAGCGCAAGGTCGCTATGACGAGAGTATCATTATTCTCACCGGTGACCATGGTGAGGAGTTTCAAGAGCAGGGTAGCTGGTTTCACTGCTCATCATTGAGGCCTGAGCAAGTTGCCGTGCCCATCCTTATCAAGTGGCCTGCTTCCATGGGGCGTGGTCAGGCTCGTAAGGACGTGAACCACATCGATGTCATGCCGACATTGATGCATGCCTTAGGCATGCCGCCAGAAACCTATCAGCAGTTGGCCGGGCGCAATCTATGGAATGACACATTAAGCCAGACGTCTGTTTCCACCACCGACTATGTTGGTAAAACCCCTGAGACGATGGTCCTGCACCGAGATGGTTATGAGGCCACTTTTTACTGGGAACGTTACTGGGAATCAGAAGTCCCCAAAGAGATTGTGCTGAAGAAATTCACCGACCCTGATGGCAAGATGGTGCATTGTCTGGATGCCGCGGCTTATGCTGAAGCGTTGAAGACTCATTTCCCCGATGCCTTCCAGCGATTCTTCAAGTCCCTTGAGACGCACTCCTACTAATGGCGAGCTCAACGATCTAAAAGAAACAAAGCCGTATGCCCGCAACTACGGCAAAGCCGATGACCGTCACCTCAAAAGCTTTTTGAGAGATGATGGTAATTAATCGATGCCCGCTCCATACGCCAACGGCAATGGCGGGAGCCAGAACAATATTGGTTGTTATGCTCTCTACGGTAATGAGATTGAGGCCGGCTCCCAGAGGGAGTTTGAGGATATTGATGATGAGAAAGAAACGGGCGCCCACGCCGATGAGCTCCATCTTATCCATGCGCCGGGAGAGCATATAGATTTGCATGATCGGGCCCGCGGCATTGGCCAAGACCGTTGCCATTCCTCCAGCCGTGCCGCATGCAAAACCAAACTTCTTGGTGCAGGCGATGGCGAAGAACTTCTCTGGCTCGATACGCTTCACTAACTGGGTGAAGGTCATCGTTAAAATAATAGCACCGATGATTTTGCGCATGGTATTATTATCGACACTGCCGAGAACCCATACGCCAAGTGCCATACCGATCAATGCTGGCCAGGTCAGCCGCCAAACAGACTTCCATGATGAATACTTGCGGAAGGCTGGGTAAACAAGCAGGTCGGCAATGATCAACATCGGCAGCGCGAAGCCCAGTGACTCCTTGGCACCGAGTAGATCTGCGAGGATGAAAACAGAGATTAAGGAGATGCCCGAGAAGCCAGCCTTCGACACACCGATGCAGTATGCGGCGATGATGACGAGTAACCAAGCGGTCACACCATCTGGTGTAGTTGGGAGCATGAAGCAATATGGTCAGTTCATGGCCATTTTTTCAAGGATTCGTCATTGGAATTTATCAGCGAGGAGCTAAAACAAGTCCGCCATGTCAGATAAAAAACCTGTAGTGCTCATTATTCGTGACGGTTGGGGGGTTAATCCCGGAGGGGAAGCAACGGCCGAGAAAGACGGTAACGCCTCACTTTTAGCGGATACACCGTATCACGAGACTCTTTTTTCCACCTACCCGAAGGGCTTTGTTAGCGCGTCTGGTGAAGATGTTGGCTTGCCGGATGGTCAGATGGGGAACTCAGAGGTAGGTCACCTGAACTTAGGCGCAGGAAGGATCGTCTATCAGGACCTCACCCGTATTAACAAATCAATCAAGGATGGCGAGATTGGGCAGAACCCAGTGCTCAAGGAGGCGATGACAAAAGCCGCTGAGGGCAAGACACTTCATTTTATAGGATTGGTTTCAGACGGTGGCGTTCACAGCCATCAGGATCATCTTATTGCACTCTGTAAAATGGCCAAAGAAAACGGCTGTGACAAGATCATGGTTCACGCCATCACCGATGGGCGTGATACCTCTCCTACCGGTGGTAAGCACTACCTTGAGTATGTGGAGGATGCCATTGCTGAGTCCGGTGCGCGTATTGCCACGGTGATCGGGCGCTACTACGCGATGGACCGTGACAAGCGCTGGGACCGTAACCAGATCGCATGGGATGCCATTGTCGAAGGTAAAGGAGAAGCTAAAGACATCCTCACCAGTGAAGCTGTTGCTGAAAAATACCAACAGGACAAAACCGATGAGTTCCTGCTGCCGATGACCTTCTGTGAGCACGACAAACGCCGCATCAATGATGGTGATGTTGTCATCTGGTTCAACTTCCGTGCTGACCGTGCCCGACAAATTTCCGATGCCTTTCTCAAGCCAGAATTTGACGGCTTTGATACTCACGGAGCTCCTAAGGTGCACTACGTCACCCTGACTGAATATGATGAGACCTACGGAGTGCCTGTAGCCTACGGCCCTGAGAACCTTAAGAACGTGCTCGGTGAAGTTGTTGCAGCAGCTGGCAAAACGCAGATGCGCATCGCTGAGACGGAGAAATACCCACACGTCACCTACTTCTTTAATGGAGGTAAGGAGACGCCCAACGAAGGAGAGGACCGCTACATCGTGCCATCTCCCAAAGTCGCCACCTACGACCTCCAGCCTGAAATGAGTGCGCCGGAGGTTATGGACAAAGTGGTCGAGCAGCTCAAGAACTACGACCTTTGTATTCTCAACTTTGCCAACCCCGATATGGTCGGGCACACCGGCGTGGTTGAAGCTGCCATGAAGGCATGTGAGACCATTGATGAAGGTGTCAGGCGTGTTTCTGAGGAAGCTCTGCGTCTTGGAGGCAAGCTCTTAATCACTGCCGACCACGGTAATTGTGAGAAGATGATTAACGAAGACGGCTCGCCACACACCGCGCACACCACCAACCTCGTGCACGCTATATACGTAGGCGCTGACCATCATGATTACGAGCTCAGGGACGGCATCCTCGCCGACGTCGCACCCACCTTACTCGACATGATGGGACTAGAGCCCTCAGCTGAGATGACGGGTAAAAGCCTGCTCAAGAAAAAGCAGTAGAGCAAATAAGTAAGGCAACGGCGCAGGGCAAAAAAATCCCAGGAAGAAAATTCCTAGGAGAGAACAGCTAGACTGTTTGAAAAATAGGCCTTTGAAAAATGAACCTTTTAAAAAAATGGTACACCCGAAGGGATTCGAACCCCTGGCCTCCTGATTCGTAGTCAGGCGCTCTATCCAGCTGAGCTACGGGTGCACATTTTTTGCCAAACGGCGTGCGCGGAAAAAGCCACAATACTGAGATAAGGTCAAGCCAACGCTGAAAAAAACTTCGATTTCTGACTGCATCGATGATGGCCAAGCACGATTTCTAAGATCGATGCCTTCTTAGCCTTTGAGAGAAGCGGGGAGCTGGCTCGGGTTGGGGTAATAAAACTGCTTACCCTCATAATTGCGCAGCGTGACACCGGCCTCGTCGTTTTTGACCACATAGTCTGGGTTGATTGGGATTTTGCCGCCACCGCCGGGACCATCGATGACATACTGAGGGATGGCATAGCCCGTGGTGTGGCCACGTAGTCCTTCGATCACCTCGATGCCCTTGCTAATACTCGTGCGCAGGTGTGCGGAGCCCTCGATGAGATCACACTGATAGAGATAGTAGGGACGGACTCTGCACATCAGCAGCTTATGAACGAGCTCCTTCTGGATTTCGACAGAATCATTCACCCCCTGCAGAAGCACGGATTGGTTACCCATCGGGATACCCGCGTCAGCGAGGCGGCCCAGAGCATCATGGACTTCAGCGGTTAGCTCACGGGGGTGATTGACGTGGATGGAAATAAAGAGAGGGTGATACTTTTTGAGCATCTTGCAGAGA
>Ga0208544_10000748_pt1 | contig 23969 bp, 19 predicted proteins | sample DEB08_DNA_9_FD_184526 | JGI IMG/M metagenome (GOLD analysis project Ga0208544, IMG submission 184526) | Aqueous microbial communities from the Delaware River and Bay under freshwater to marine salinity gradient to study organic matter... | ecosystem: Environmental > Aquatic > Marine > Coastal ... | reverse complement strand
ACTCCTTCAAATGTGACCTCCATTTCCGTAGCGTACGCTCCTGTAGCAATCAACCGAAGAGCTTCTTTTACTGATATTTGATTACTCATGCTCATCATCTTGTTTGGTCAAAATGTTAGTAAGATAAGCTTCTCGTTCATCTTTGCGTGCCCGCCTTACTGATATGATCCGGAAAGCTAGATTACGGACAGTGTAAATTACAGTCATAAGTACTTTAAACGCTTTCCCGATAGTCAAATATCGCCGTTCTGTTCCACGAACATTGATTTTTTGTAGCCGATTTGAATCATCAAAGACGCTGCTTCCCTGCTCAAAAGAGAGGCCGTGTTTCTTTTTATTTGACTCATTCTTGGCGCTATCCCATTCAAAATCGGGCATTTTAAAAAATTTAAAGGAAAGTCTAAATTTACGATTTTTTGATCAAATTATGCAAGCTCGAACAGGCATTATGACACGTTCAAATCTGCTCTTATACCACTGATCAAGCTTTCTGATAACTAATATAGTGGAAAAGCGCATTATTTTCGTATAGCTTACCGACTAAAGTTAGGCTTTTTTCGGTATTTCAGCACCGGTTTTTTAGGCTCCTTGGCCCAGCTTTTGGCGGATATGGTCTGATTGGCCATTTTTGCTTACTCCCAGGCATCGCTTTCCCAGACTGAACGCTATACTTCGTTTAGTTCCAGCTCCTCAAAATACGATTCCACACGCATGGGCTGCAGCGGTGGGACCCGTCTACCCAGCTACTTTGAGGCGTAAGACAGGTAATTTCCAATTGTAATCCACAGGGCAGGCGCAAGGTTCGTTGAGATACCTCCCGCCGGGGCATCAGCTGGCAAAAGCCCGGAGCTAGCGAAGGATTGGAGTCGCTGTATTTTTTCTTCCAGGAGTAAAAAGTCGGTACCTTTAGGTTATGGTCGGTGCAGAAGGCCGCCACGGTTTGGCCGCTGGTCTCCTGCCGGTCCAGAAATTGATCAATTGCTTCGCGTGTATGCCGCATGAGTCGTTGCTTTGGTTGAAGCAAAGATCAGGGGATGGGATTGGGCTGGCAATATGGGGTTGGTCGGACGCTTACTCACGTGGTGCACCTTGCTCCGGAATCAAACTAATGCCAACTCTCATTTTGGCACAACTTGCTCCGAAATGTGGCACAATTAGACCGGAATCACTGGCACAACTTCGACCGAAATGGGTGGCACAACTTGCTCCGGATTATCCGTTAAGAAAATCCTCGCACCGAAGTGGCCCCCGCTAAAAAGCGGGGCAGGCGGAGAGGCATACTGTATGACCACGCGCCTGCAGGCGTGGGAGTTTATGCCGAACAACGGGACGGATTGGTTGCCAATGCGGATAAGTACATCGCGAATCATGCGGGCCTCCCGCCGGGGCGTTAACTGGCAAAATCCCGGCGGTAGCGCAGGATTAGAGTCGCCGTATTTTTTCTTCCAGGAGTAAAAAGTCGGTATCTTTAGGTTATGGTCGGAGCAGAAGGCCGCCACGGTTTGGCCGCTGGCCCCCTGCCGGTCCAGAAATTGATCAATTGCTGCACGTGTATGCCGAATGAGTCGTCGCTTGGGTTGAAGCAAAGATCAGGGAACGGGATTGGGCTGGCAATATGGGGTTGGTAGGAGGCTTACTTTGGCTCCTGGTTGCAGCCGGCACCGCAGTCGCAGACTGCTTTTGATATCCATTTGTAGACACAGTCTACAAATAGCGGGAGTTGTGCAATTTCAATTTGTGAAATTAAAAGCAAAAGCGTATCTTACAAAAGCTTTCCAGCCTAAAGCTAACCAGTAGATATGCCTCGAACCTGGTTGGTGTGATAACCGTCTATTTTTTTAATTCACACCATTATTCCTATTGCAATGAACCAACCCTTCTCCGTCACCGCCCGAGCCTGGCAGGAAGTGCCTTTGGAAAAAGGCGTCTTAATCCATTCCTTGTCGGATCTGCTCCATGCGCAATTGACGCTCTCGGATTACGGTACGGGGGTAGAGGAATTCAACTTCACGGCGATTCTCGAACCGGTGGAATTTTTCCCGACGAAATACCAGTACACGAAGCATACCCGGCGCATCGATGCGGAAATGAGAATGGACTACGACCAGGCGGTCCACGCCAATCTGGACACGTTCAGAGCTTTACTGGCGCAGCTGTATTTACATACGGTAGACCTACTCGAAAAGGAAGAAATTCCTGACTTTGACCTACCGCGCTTTAAAGCAGACCTGGAAGATTTCTTTGCCCGCCAGGGCTGGCTGGTTTCGGTTTGAGGCGCAGGTATTCCAGCTGCTGCAATGCTTTTGGGGATCGGCCGTTCAGGTAGTTTACCGATCCAGAAATGGATCAATTGCTGCACGGGTATGCCGCATGAGTCGTTGCTTGGGTTGCAGCAAAGATCAGACGACGGGATTGGGCGGATAATATGGGGTTGGTTGGATGCTTACGAACATCCACTCCATTTAGGGGGTCAAACCACCGGAATAACCCCGAAGCAACAGGGGGTCAGACAGCCGGAATGTTATTAACATGCTGGGGGGTCAAACGGCCGGAATGGGGGGTCAGACTAAATCGGAATGGGGGGGGCAGATGGATCGGAATATGCAAAGGAGTTGTCGAATATCCATAATTTCTATTCTTTTTGCAGCCATTACCTCTGTGCTTTTGACACAAAGGTTCTGAATAGAAATTAACTCACGTGGTACACCTTGCTCCGGAATCAAACTAATGCCAACTCTCATTTTGGCACAACTTGCTCCGAAATGTGGCACAATTAGACCGGAATCACTGGCACAACTTCGACCGAAATGGGTGGCACAACTTGCTCCGGATTATCCAACGAAAAGGTGACGAAAGAAAATAGGCGCAATTACCTACCTTAAACTTGGCTCCCCCCCTTCAGGCTATGGTCAATGCTGAAGGCCGCCACGGTTTGGCCGCTGGTGGCCTGCCGCTCCAGAAATTGATCAATTGCTTCGCGTGTATGCCGCAGGTGCCGTTGCTTGGGTTGCAGCAAAGATCAGGGGACGGGATTGGGCTGGCAAGATGGGGTTGGTTGGAGGCTTACGGAAGTTGATGTGAGTTGCCTTCTTGTGGGTCTTAAAAGAAATGAGAGTCCAAGGTGCCTCACAGTACTTGGTACTTGGTAGAATGTCGAATTTGGAGTTGTAGAATTATGACTAAAGCTAATCTATTATAGATTCATTTTCTACTTCAAAGTAGAGCTTGTTTTCGTCTCTGCTAATTATATTCAATCAGGGCTTTAAGATAAGTCGTGTTGTTTCATGTTTTTGATTCAAACTATCTCATCCTACTTATATCAGCAACTGAACTAAAAATATAGTCGCAATGAATTTCCATTGAATCCATTCCTAGAAACCACTTCTCCTCACTTCTAATAGGGTCTATTACAAGGCCAAGATGAAAATTCTGATTGAAAAAATTCCTCTGAGTTTTACGATCTGTATCACTAAAAAATGCCCCCAAGTTTGGATGACTATGATACCAGCCAACGACAAAAAAGTCATTATTGGTTTTGGCGTTTGCCTTCTGCCAAACGGAAGAGTCCATCCTCAAGGATACGGAAGATGATTCAAATTTGTCGCTAGCAATAGCATCTGTTACGGCTATTACGCTAACACCGTTTTTCAAGTTGTCATAACTAATAACAGTGCCGAGAAGAAGTCCGCCCAGTTCTACATTTCTTGTACGCAAGTGTCTCAAAATCTGAGCTTTAACCATTGAATCAAATACAACGAAAGGAGTGCTGGCATTACGAGAGATGAGTGATATCATGTCAATGGCTGACATTCCTTTCATCCACTCACTTATAGGACTTGCTTTTATGTCCGGTTCAACTTCTATCCATTTCATACATTAGGTAAGATCTATTGGAGTAGTCTAAACGAAGTATAATGTCGCCTTTGCTTAGATCTCTTAGTGCTAAAAAAGGATTATATAACTTTCCTGGTTAATCCTACATGTTATTCCATGTTATAGGACCTTTTGGTTCATTATTTTCAACAAAGCGATCAGTCGGAAAACTACTCGGGTTTCGACTTCTTGCAGTCCTATACCACTCTAATGCACTCCTATTTGCAGGAGAAGATTCATTCAAGATAGTAGGATCAAAAGTCAAAATTTTGATTATTCGTTTCACGAATAAATCTAAACTTTCAGTAGGTAACCATTTTGTACCAAAACATATTTTACCTCCAGAATATACATTTGGATGATAAATAGGAGTTGTTATCGTAGCCGCCGGTTCAACAAAGGGATATCTGGAGACTAAGGATATTTTTACTTTGGTAACGTTTTGTTTAACTGAGGGATAGCTATTTGAAGGAGCTGTGGTATATTTCAGCTCAAGGAAAATCTCATCGATTGGACTTCCTTTAGTTTCACTAACTATAACCTTTCCTCCAGTACGATCTGATAGAGCTTTGATTTTTTTCAGATCTTGTTGTATACGTGTATCTCTTGCAGACATATTTCGAATCTAATTTAACCTGCTACTAAAACAGGTTGTACTTCTAAAATATCCCCTTCTTTTATTCCACCAGCTTCAAGGGTCATATTAGGTGATAAGATCTTGCTATTGTTTATGGAAACAATGCTATAATCTGTATCAGTTGGTAGATTCCAGTTATCCACAGATGCCTGAATAACATCTGCTCCCGTTAAGTTAGAATCAAGACTTACCTCGGCTTTTCTGGTTTGATCAGCAGTTCTGATGATCACCTTTATTTGTTCCATAGTCTAATTTATTATTTCAACAATTATCGTTTCTTCGTCGCCATCAAATCTAATGAATTTGGAAGGAATATTATAGCCTTTGAACCTCAAGTATAGTTGTTCGAGAGAGAAAAAATCTTTAATATCAAGATTAATAGATTCATTACCACATTTCTCACAGTGAGTCAAAGACGAATCAAAATCAGAAGCTTTTCTAAATATTATCTCTTCCTTTTCATTATCACAATTGGGACATGTATAAGAGATTAATACGGGATCACTTGTCGATATGAACTTATCTTCAATATTCTCAATGTATCCAGGCTGATCTCCTATTAGGGCTGGTCCGTTAAAGATAAGTATCTTATCTTTTAAATCGCTACATGCAGGACAAGAATCATTTTTAAAAAACTCGGACAGAGAAGATCGACCTGTTTTCGAATCAATTAGAACTCGTTTGGAATTAAGACCTTTTTTTCCTTCTAATAATTCTAACGCAAAATTAGCCGCCATAGCCCCGGCCAAAGCAGAAGTAATTATGGTTGTAGGTACCTTTTTTTCAACATACGCTATTTTCTTCAGCCATCCGCAAGAGTACCTTTCTTGAATTCTGGAATAAACAGAAGGAGGAAGATTGCATTCATAGCATTGTATATCCTTATTTGAGTCAAAGGGGAATACATCTACTTGAACAAACTTACTATCAATACCTGTATTGATCAGATTAGTTCTTGATAAAGAACATAGTTGGTTTAATCGAATCCGGGCTTCATAGTTATCAACACAACAAATTACACTTGAGTATTTGCTTAGCATATCAAAGGTCATCTCATCCCAGAAATCATTGGTGAATACCTTTGTTTTGATATTTGATTCCAAGTCTTTGAGTCTTTCTGCAACCACATCTGCTTTGAATCTACTAATATCTGATTCCCTAAAAAGAACACTTCGGGTAAGGTTATGAACTTCAACCTTATCAAAATCGAATAAATCTACGTTCCCTACTCCTAATAAGGCTAAGTTTTTGGCAACTTCATTCCCCACTGCACCACAACCAACAATCGCAAAGTGAGAAGCCTTGACGGCTTCCTGAGAAAACCAATCAATCAGCGAATGTCTATGATACCTATCTTTGATCATTTCTGTTTGTTTTCTTTAATTTTACTAATGGCTATATTTAGTAGCTTCAAAACTTCTTGGCTATAATCAGCCATAAAAGCATCGGTCACATCTGGATGATATAGTTTGACCAGTTTCTTATATGCTTTTGTAATTTCCTTCATGTTCGCATCAGGAGAAACTTCCAATAAAGCATAGGGATCTTTAGCCTTAAGCTTATCTAACCGACTAGAATATTTGTTTTCTAAATTTTTCCATTCCATATTAAAGACCTTAAAATGGTAAATCGTTATCATCAATATTGCGATTAGGCCTTGAATTCCCATTACCAAAGCCATCATCTAATATCATAGATCTTTGGGAAATTATGATCTCATAACCAAAAGTTGGATCGTTTTTAAGTAACCCTCTTACTTTAATGGTATTTCCGTTCAAACTTTGAATGTAATCGCTTCCACCACATCTTTCTAATGAGCCGCCGAAGAATACAAGCTTAAACCCATTTGTCCATGATTTATTTTCAAACATTATAGCGTAGTCTATTCCACGCTTACTTACCTGTACTCTCTCAACTTTACCCTCAAATGTGATAACAGATCCCTCATGATTACGGTAATTCAATAATGTGACAACATCCGGATTATAGTTCCTCCCTGTCTTATTGGGTTGCTCTTGATTAATAGCAATTATAGACTTAGATTGACATGCTACACACGCTGAACCGTTTGCTTCTCGCAAAACTTGAAGGCTTTCATTGTGGTAAAAAACCTTACAATTTACACACTGGTTAAGTCCTAATTTTCTGTCTAATTTCTCTCCAGTGAAAGCATCATTAAGTCCTTCAATACTTACGCTGCTTAAATCAAAAGAATCTGTATCTACTGAAGAAAATGAACCCTTAAAGTTAATTTTAGGCTTACTCTTCTCTTTCGGGCGAAAGGTGTTTGTTGATTTTGGAATATCCTGTTGCGTCCCAGTAGTAGAAATCCTATTCCTAGGTGCAGCAGATGTGGTATTTATTGAACTCGGCGGCGATCCTGAATCAAAGAATTCCAATATGCGACTAACAGCATATATTACAAAAAAAAACACTACAATGAATTTCATGTCTTAAGTGTTTTCCGTTCCATTGTCTTATTCGATGTATTCATTAGTTCTTATACTTTTTCTGTTTCTTTGATAAGGTCGGTTTTGTTCACTACCTCTCAATAAACAGAAGTCTACTTTAAGCATCCTAATAACTCCATCTGGCTTTACCTTATCTCTCTTCTCATGAGACCAATCAATTATACGAGTCATCCTGAAAATAGGTTACTTATTTCTCAAACTTTAACTCCGATAGAAACCAGCAATTCTCACTTTGGCAGTTTACCCAGTAAAACAGGGCTTACGGGATGATAAGAAGACCGATTCCGATGCCTTTTTAGGGCAATTTTACGCAAAATGAGGCCTAATCTTAAAAGCACTGCCTGTTTTGACCAAATTTCGTCACTAGAAAAAGGGCTTTTCTTGATTTAACCCCAAGAAAAACGGGCTTTCCAGCCAAAATGAGAATTGCTGGATAGAAACCAATGCTGATCAATAAACAAGGCCTTAAAAAAAACTAACAATAGGCTATGTTTTAATCGTCAAATAGCCCTTCCCCACAGCACTATCCTTATTGGACATTAATTGATTGAATTGACCTGGTGATACATGTTTTAAATCAAAATAGGAATACCAAGGCTTGTAATTCAAATCATCAATCAAAATTGATTTAGTACTGGAGAGTTTAACGTCTGTATAAACCACTACCTCGGAAATAAATTTGTTGGTGATCTTTAAGGAGGACGCTAAGGAATATAAACTTACCTTGTCTCGCTTAATTGTATTTAGCTCTATTATCATTGGCAACAAAGCATCTATTGCGATATCTACTGTTCTGTTACTTCCATAGATAGACATCGTTTTCTCACTGATGAATGTTTTATTTAGCTGACTTTGGACTTTAAAACCTTGCGCTAAAGCGACTAAGAGATCATAAGTAATTGGGTAGGTCAAGCTGATTAAACATAGACAAAATCCTTTTCTATCGTCAATTCTTAATGAGCTAAATGGAATTCCCTTTAAAGTCTTTTTGAATTGATCCAAAACATAACCTTGTTTTTTCAAGATTTGAACTACATAGCTTGATGCTTTATTTGCTCTATTTGTACCAGAAGTAAACTCCTGCATATGCTGCAAAATGGAGTCTTTGTCAATATTACCGTCCAGTAAGAAACGATGAATTGATGCATCTAACACATCAAACGGAATACGTTGATTTATTCCTATGTATTTTTTTTCACCCTTCATTGATACAGATTAAAGGTACAATAACTTCCCAAAAATGTGAGCCACCATGTGTAATCACTTGACTACTTTCTGTTGTGAATGCTTCCCTGTTTTTCAAATAAACAGCAAGCCCACTTTCGCCCAATACCAAATTCTCATTTTGATGAATAAAACTTTCTTTTAACATTTTATTACTAAAGTGTAAATATCTTTTACCTCGACTTAATGCACCTACTTTTTCTTTTAGAGACAAGTTTTTCAAGCCAGTTGCTTCTATATTACCATGATCCGCTGTAATGAAAATTTCAAAGCCTTTTTCCTTAAGGTCTAATACAGTTTGAACAATCTTGGACTTTTCTATCCACTGCTCCGTAGATGTCTTCAACTGGTCATCACCTAATATAGAACCATGCATTATATTATCCAAATCGTTGCAAACTATTCCAACGATTACTTTATCAGTGGAAATCTTATCAACCTCCAATGGTTCATTAACACTAAATTTTATAAAGTCAATCTGATATGCAAGAGTACCATGATTTGTCCAATAAGCTTCAAATAGTTTACTTTCTTTAGAATTGTTTTCGGATAAGTCAGGCTTTGCCCCTTTGAAAATAGCTTGCCTCGACCAAGCTGTAATGGTGGGGATAAAAGCTAATGAAGCATTTGCTGAAAAAGTGATGTCGCTTTTAGTTAATGCTTTACCTAACAAATTCCATTGCCAATAATTCATACCATCAATTACAAGTAGTACTTTCTTTTTTGCCGGTTTTGCATTGATGTGCTCTAAAATTCTCGAGACGACTACCGGCTTTCTAACTCCGCTTAAAGAAAATAAACTACCGTAGGTATTATCAATGAATCGTTGAAAACGGTTATTGAAAGCATACTCAACTTTCAGATAGCTTTCTGTTATAATAGGATTTTGGGAGGAAAAATATTTTATTTTAGCATTAGCAAAAATCTGAATTATTTTAAACCATTGATCTGGAATATCTTCAATGATTTCCAGCTGCTGCTTGAGGTATTCAACTAACCCCTCTAATTCGTTATCATTATTCCCATCTTCATCAACATAGACACCTATTTTTAGTGGCTTAGCAAAGCTATCAAATTTTGATGGGGATACTCTTACTGGTTTCAAATATTCAAATGCGAATAAGTAACCTAGACTTTTATTGAGTAATGGCTCATTAAAATCAAGTACTGAGTCTTTATTTTCGACATAAGAATGCCATTGGTCTTGAATAAAGAAAAGCAGTTTATCATTCGTCAAACCATTAGCTATCAATTCAGGAAAATAAGGTTTTGAAATATTATTTAGAAAGCGAGTCAATGGCTCGTTAACTCCATTTTTTTCAAGTAAGACAGTAATCAAGGCATTTAAAATACGCTCCTTCGCGTTGTTATTAATTAACGCATCGAAGTCAATACCATACAAATTTTCCAACAGGAATTTTAATGTCTTATCATGACTTAGGTCTTCATAAGGCTTTATATTCGATAGTAAACAAAGTGCATTAAAACTTAACCCTTTAATGGCCTTTCCATCCAAATTAGGAAATAACTGTGGCAGTCCTATTGCTTTAAAATGAACATACATCTCAATATCCGGAGGAGGGATATAGCTTGCAGGAGCGATAATCAAATATTTATCTTCTGAATCTCGAACTTGTAATTCAAATAATACCCGAACAGCCAAACCAGTCTTAGCAGCAAGTATTTTATAGCCATTATTTTTAAAAGCTTTCTCCAACTCCTCATATTCAAATAAGTTGTCTGTATCTGCAACAATAACATGCAGTTTATGACTAGAGATCACCAGTTTTTTATATTTATCAATCCAGTTACTCATTTACAATATATACCATTGATAGACAGATTAAAGATGGAACTATTTGCCGGGCAGATGAAAAAGTGTTATTCCAAATTTCTACTTCCTTAAAAAGGCGGTTTAATCTTGACTGCCGGATGTTATCAATACCAATTCTGTTCATCTGTTTTTCCTGAAATGCAAATGACTTTTCCTTATTACTTTTTATTTTGTCGGTATTCTGGATGATGCTTTTTTCAAACTCTTCGTACTTTACCTGTAACAGTTCTTCTGCTTTTTCGGAGGCTTCACGGAATAGTCTTTGCGATTCATCAATCGGTTGTACTCCTATAGTATCAAAAAAATCATTTTCCTGGATGAACTTATCCCAAACACTTTGAGCAAAGGCTGAAAAACTATCACCTTCTGTAGAGATAAATATCGGCTGAATAATTTGTTTGGTATCAAATTGATTTTTCACTTCCAAGTGCCACAATGACCAAAGCCCAGGGGTAGAACTTCCCTGCTTCATTTTCACAATAGGAACCTGTTGGGAACTTGTAAAAGGAATGGCCTCTTTTAAAATATCCTGAACAATTTCATGTTGCAATGAAATCGCTTCAGGAATGGGATTATTAATGCTTTCTCTAATGTTAAAGGTGTAAATATTTTCTTGATGACCAGGAAATTTAACCTTCATTCCATCATGCAAATCCTTGTAAATCACCCCTTTAGTTTGCAGGTAATTCTTAGTAAGGGCTTCTAACCATATTGGCAAGGGACTATGCTTAATCGCATCAACCTTTTCGACTTTAATGTCTTTTGATAACAATGTGGGCAACGCACCTTCCGTGATTTTGTACTCTTTCAACTTGCTTTTAATCTCATCAAGCCACTCATTACTTTTCTCCTCAAATTTATTCGGATTTAATAAAGAAGTTAGATATAGCTGGTTTACTTGGTGTCGCTCTAATGTACTGTCTAAAACGTCTGCTGTCTTATCAATTCCAAGTTCAGCTAGAATATTATTAAGCTTCACCTCTATTACCTCGTATACTCGTTTATCAACAGAGTTGGCTAGCATCATATTCAATGCTGTCACTTCCTGAGATTGTCCGATACGGTCAACACGACCAATTCGCTGTTCTAGCACCATCGGATTCCAAGGCATATCGTAATTGATCACAACATGAGCAAACTGCATATTTAAGGATTCACCTGCTGCATCAGTACAAATTAGAATTTGTGCATCTCCTTTGAAATGTTTTAACGCATCTACCCGCTGATCAAAATCCATTGAGCCATTAATGGCATCACAGATATACCCACCTTTTTCTTCCAGTACTTTTTTCAACATAAACTGCGTACTGGTAAACTCCGTAAAAATGAGAACCTTCAAATCTGGATTCTGCTCTTTCCTTTTTAGCTCCACCAGCTTGGTGATCAAGAACTCTACCTTAGCATCTGTTTCTTGATCCAAACAGTCCTTGGCATCACGGATTAATCCTTTTAAGATGTCTAATTCAGCTTCGTAATTAGCCTGTGTTTCTTCTACTAGTGAGAAAAGTTTTTGTTCAAAGTCCATTTCCATTTGACCTTCAAAACCAAACTCTTCCATATTACTGATGAAGTTCTCCTTATTTACCTCCTGTTTTTCACCAGAAAGCCTGTCATACCTTCTTTGCATGGCATCTAATATGGCTTGGGTGGAACTACTCATCATGCGCTGAAACAAAATCATAACAAACCCGTAGGAGTTATTCTTGGTTTGCTGTGCTGAATTGAAGCCGTTAACCACATATTCCGTTACCGCAGCATAAAGTTCTTTCTGTTTCTTATGGGATTTGTCATCATAGGGAACTTCAATTTTTGTGGTATGACGTTTATTAAAAAGGGGATTACCACTGAAATCAATCGCTTGTCGTTTTTCTGTACGAACTACAAAAGGTTCCAATTCAGGGATAGAAGGCATTCCTTCTCCTGCAAAAGCATCTGCGTCGAGCAGCTGCAATATCCTTCTGAAGTGGTCGCTTTTGCCTCGGTGTGGCGTTGCAGAAAGTAACATTACATTGGGAATGGCATTACATAAAACATCTGCCATTTGAAACCGCCCTACCAACTTACTGCTACCGCCTACTTTATGGCATTCATCAATGACCAATAAATCAAAGTCGGCTTCTAAAACACTTTCTATTCGGTGACGATTATATTCTTCCACTTTTTGCTTACTCCAACCCTGGCGTGTTTCAATAGGCTTAAGCGCATCCATTGAAACGATAATTTGATTGTGCTGAGCAAAAATGTTAATCTCATTGTCTGCTTCAAGACGTGCAAAAGTTCGACTAACCGTATTGATGTAATCCGTATCATAAATATGAAACACCTCGTTAAAGTGCTTCTTCATCTCCTGCTGCCATTGCCCCATCGCTGACTTGGGAACAATGATCAAGCTACGCTTTACAATTCCTTTAAGCTTAAGCTCTTTTAAAACCAAACCCGCCTCTATCGTTTTCCCCATACCCACCTCATCTGCCATCAAAAAGCGTAAGTGTTGCCCAGACATTACTTTCTCTAATGCTAATATTTGATGAGGAAGAGGTATGATATTGCTCTCTAAAGGAGCTAGCATAGCGTGATTAAATACTTCGGATTTAATTTTTGCTGCTAAAGCTAAATAACTAATTTTTGCATCTGAAAATATCTCAATTAGTTCTTCAAGTTGACTCAGCTTTGTTTCTATAATCTTGTCACTCTTGATAATTCTGATTTTCGCTTTCTCAACACCAAACACACTTTTTATCTCCAAAAGCTCTGCCTCCGTACCATTATATAAAACCGTATCGCCCTGCTTGAAAGGATATTTTTGAATCGAGACAACACCACCACTTGCAATTTCCTTAAGTCCTTCCGTTAAGGTAAAATGATCACCTTCCTGTAATCCGGTAATTTTACGAGGATGCAAGATTTTTATTTCTACTAGGCCAGACGTCCCTGGCTTGATATTATGCCCACTTAGCAGGGTGACTACACAATCTGAACTATTGTCAAATCCTGTTCTAAAGGTGGGGCGATAACCAGAGTAAACAGGGTTTTCTCTACCACCCTCGTCCGTGTTCCTTAATTCTATTTTAGCTTTTATCTTCATCTTTAATTCAGATTAATCGCGGTTATTCTGGTGATCGCATCATTGAAATCTTCCAGGTCTTGTTTATCTATACTTACTGCATCACATTCATCAAGTCTCATGATACCTTGACAAAACAGCTGTATATCTAACACCACCTGAACCAATATATACTGCACTCTATCCAAACGCATTACGACTTCCCTACCGTAATAATGACCACAATCTTCATTAATAGCAAATTGCTTCGCCTCTAATGATCGTTCCGTGCACCTGAAACGATGGCCTTGGGCAATAATGTCATCATATTCTCTTTGCGTTACCGCCCTGTATAGTATACATTCCATATTCATTAATAGTCTTACAAGGTCCAATAATCCTTGGCCCAAAGCGCAATTTTTTGAGCTCTTTCTTCAATATCATTTTTACTCCACACCCCTTCATGGGCTGTAGTCCTTGCTATTGACCAATCTTTCAAATGTTCTTGATAGAATGATTTTTTTATTTCATAATCATAGTTCTTGACCTCATTATTTGTAGTAGGGTCAATCACAAACAAGTTCCCAATATTATTCACAATAGTTGAATAAGTTTCGACGTCTACTTCTCCATCATCGCCAACTACACCGGCAATCGCATACCAAAAATCTGTTCCTGTTTGAGGCATTAGATGTTCTAACTGATAATCTAATATGGTTCTGTTTCCTCGTTCACCCTCTTCGTGATGCCTTAAGATGATTCTTGCTGGATAATTTCCATGATAAGCAGCGATCTGCACCAAGGTTTCGAAAGTAGCATTATCGGGCGCTTCAGCTCTAAGCGTGCGAGCGATTAGATTTAATGCTCTTTCTTTACAAACTTTTAGTGCTTCTTTTTCGTCAATAGGGTCACCTTCTTCCCGCTTAAGGAAATCAACCGCGCTGAACCAGCTGACAAATTTTCGTTCCCTCGATCTTTTCCTTGAAATCGCCATTCGTACCTGGAAGGCGGCCAGCATTCTCAGAAAAGATTCTTCAAAAATTGATTTCATCCCGAAAGCAGTAGCATATTGAAAAAGCAAGGACGTAAAATCTCTACGTCCTAAATCCCTTAATACCCTCAAAGCTTTTCTGGCATCGGAAGTAATATTCAAGCCATCAGAAAATTGTTTTGGTATAGCATCTATGGCAACATGCCAAAACCAATGAAAGATATCACTGTTTTCTGAGATATCCAGAGTGGTGATTTTCGTTGGATATAGCTTGGTTATTTCCTTAAATAAGGCATTTTCAGTTACAAACTTCTTTCCTTTATATCTGGTCAAAAAAAGTAAGTAGGCGGTTGAGTCCGTCTTCAGACGTAGTATTTTCTCTTCCCATATTTGACCAACTTGCTCACCGAGGTCAGACCTGCCACACACGTAGGCTTTTACCAAATCGGTAGGATTCAAAGGCTCTCCTTTGCCATTTAAGCCAATAAACAAATCCCAGGCTTTCGCATAATCATCAGCTACGATAACGATGAACTGCGTGTATTCTCTCAAAAACGCCGAGAAAGAATCGGGGTCGGTTAAGCTATTGATTTTTGTACGGAAGTAATTGGCACTCTCCACCATTCTTGAAGTACCTTCAATTTCATCTGAGGACTCCATTATTTTCAAAAAAGTAGCAGCATCTTTTGCCGAGACTTTTAACTTGGGTTCTTTACCTAAAAAAGTAAGAATTTGATGTATTCTGGCTTTTTCCGTTTCGTCCACTATACGCCGATACAAGCACCAAAGCATCACATGAAAAGTAGTGGTACGTTGCTGACCATCAATTATGTCATAACTACGCTTCACCGTATTTTTTACAAAAACTACCGGACCCAAAAAATAATACTCGGGCGTTTCTTCTTCCAAGTTTACTTTTAGGTATTCCCCATAGGCCTCCATAAGGTCTTCCCAAAGCATTTCATAATTATCAATATTCCAGGTGTAAGGCCGCTGGTATTGTGGGATGGTATAAACATCGACTTCTGAACTATTCAATGTCGCCGCCAGGCTTAATGCATCTGCTTTCATGGTTGTTTTTTTTTAAATCCTATCCTTCGCAATATCGTAATACATCAACAACTGCTCGTCTTCCAGCAAGATGTTCTGCGGAATCATATCCCCCAGGGTTACAATCGTCTTGAAGTCTTTTTGCTCCCAACAGTTTTTGAAACCAGCCCGTAAGGCTTCCACCCGCACTTCTTTTAGTTTTTTAGCTTTAGGTTGACTGATCGAAGTTACATAGCCATTGAATTCCTTCAACAATACTTTGGTGCGTAAAGCCTCCCGGTCTTTGGCTTCATTAGGATCAGGCGTGCGCCAGCGACCATCTGCTTCCTGAATGAAACTTTCGTTCAAAATATCTTTTAATTCTGGCAACTTATCTCCTTTTCTTAGCGCACGAGTTGCAACGTTCCAATCATTTGTAATATCCTGATACTTTTGATGCTGAATTCGTAATCTATCTTTTAACCATTGTATGGCATCTGATTCGTTTGTTACAATTAATGCCAACTGTACAAATTGTGGTGCTTTTGCTTTTTTCTCATCATATTCGGCAGCTTGCTCAGCAGAAAAATACATTCCATCACGTTCAATAAATCTTTTCTTTAACCCATCTTGAAAATCCAAAGCATCTATCGGTACCTGCAAGCCTCTCATCAAATAGAAAGTAATAAGTCGATCATATAAAATTTTAGGGCTGCGTTCGATAATTGCAGTTGTGTTTTTTCCATTCGTTAAGTGTACAGGTAAATGATAGAGATGCTCTAAGATGAAATCCCACACTGCAACTTCATCATGTACTGCATTGAATTTTTCTTCAAACTCAATGGATGGCTTGTAACAACTTATAACCAAATCTTGTTTTACTGCGGTAGGAGATGTTACCGCTTGAAAAGTCCCCTGCTTTTTATCTAAGGCTGCTACATTTGCAATTATAAATCCTACACGCTGCAAAGCAGTTTGTATGCCATTCCAAACAGCTGCGCTCGTATTACTGAATTCTACTGTCATCCATTTCCCAGGCTTTAATATTTCAAAATATTTTTGAAAACAAGCTTCCATTAAATATTGGTACTTAAGTATTGTTTTATTCTTGGCTTTGTCAACAATTGCTTCGTTCTTTGGATTTGTTAGAACTTTATGCCAGCTCTCTATAAGAATATTTAAATCAGAGTAATAGATATTTTCACCAAATGGGGGGTCAGTAAAAATATAATCAATACTATTGGGGTTAATATTCAACAAGGTACAGTCTCCGCAATAACTCAATGTCATTCCTGTTTCTGGTTTATAAACATTAAAGGCTTTTATCAATCTTTTAATTTTACCCGATAAAATATACATAGGACTTACCTCTGAGATATGCGATGCTACATAAAAGACACCAGAAAGAGCACGGTTTACTTGAGAAAAATGAGAGGGTGAATAGCGATTTAATACAGATATCCCCCAGATTAATTGTTCGAAAGTGAACTGAAGAAACGCTTTAACTCTAATATCTTTAACATTCAAGGTTTTCTGCCACAAATACGTAAGTGACTGAAGTGCTCTCTCCAAAAAAAAGTCATGTATGTATTCAACGTTTGTGGTTTTAACTCTACCAACTTTTATCATATGTATATCTGGCAACTTGAAATGAGGAGCATTTTTCGGGAAATCTAGTTCTTCAATTCTCTTTAAAACTGAGAAATCAAAATCATCAGGTTTCTTTGAATATTTGGAGTTATTGTGGCTATAATTTATTAAATATGGTACTCTCTTGGGTCTCCTTACCACTTCACCAGTACCTTTATCGAAAATTGTTTCAAATAATAAATTACAAGTCCCTTTCTTAAGTTCAACAGAGCATGAACGACACTTTATCTCATTAATGACAGATTTAGATTCAGAGTCGTAAAACTCATCTGTAAATGAAAATTCATGATTGCAATTTGGGCAGGCTAGTACTTCACTCCAAACCATATAATTGATTTTGCCCGATTTGCCATTTGTATGTTTTGTTTCATACATCCACCCTAATTCTCTTTCAAAGTCAGAGAGTATCTTATTCAGCTGCTCCTCATAATCTATAAGGTCAACAGGGTTAGAATAATTGTAAGAAATAAAAGATGCTACCGGTGCTAAATCGCCAACAATAGCTTTTCTGCCGCCCCAGGTAGGAGCAGAATTGTATATTGATTTCCATTCTGTTTCGATTTTGAACTTTGTTTCAGGATTAGGCTTGTCACAAGAAATAGCAGCAACTGCGGTCATTCCTGTACCAGCAAAGCCATCTAATACTATATCGCCTGGTTCAGTATAATGTAAAATATACCTCATGATGGCGGGGTGGGGAACTTTAGTATGATAACTGTGTGCCGAATAAATAGGATTTGTTTTCCCCTCACTGACATCACTAGCATAGGGTTCATCAACATGAAAATTCTTTTTCCTACCTGATATGTTTTCCTTCTCCTTTTCCCATTCCGCAATAAAATCATTTAGCCAAGGGTTCGGGCAGGCGGTATAATAAGGCGGATCGCTTAGGTTAATAATGTCCTCATCTTCCCCAATGGGAAAGCCTTCAATTTTCTTTAGCTCCGTTAGTTTGTTTCGCAGTTCATTCCGGAAGTATTCCCGGCGTTCTTCTTCGGAGTTAAAGGTTTTGCCGAGGCAGATTATTTTTTCTGGTGTAGGTTCCATGCTTGATTACTTGATGATGATGCGGACTTTGTTTCTTTCTTTACCTATACACAAACTATTGATGTAAGTGGTCAGTGTATCAATAGCCTCCTGTGGCGTTAAGGGCTTACTCAATTGTTGCCGGATATCCTCCAATGTTATTTCCACCTTATCAATACCTCGTGCAAATTGGGAAATCAAATCTCTTAGCCTGGGTGCATTATCGGCAGTTAATTCCACCTTGGTTGTTCTGAAATCTTCCACTAGTTGTTTGTCATGCTCATTCAAGATATCCATGTTTTCCTGGACAGAGGGATCTTTAAAGACCGATCGCATAGCAGTCGTCCATTTTTCTAGTATGCCATCCAACTGTTCTTCTAACTGATGGATGTTATAGGTCGTCTTCCCATAATATTCACGAGGGTTGAAGTCGTGATAAGGTTCCGTCAAAACCTGTGCTTTGGTAATGGAAACATCTGCTTCCCGCAGAGAGGCAATGCTGTTGACCCAATTCTGATATTCAGTAGCAGTAATAAAGTCAGCATCTTTGATGATGTCGCAGATGCGTTTTTTCTCACCACCCAAAATTCGCTCTTTAGCTAAAGCATCCTGGTTTGAAAGTCGGCAACGGGTATATTGATTTAAATAATAATCAGCATACAGGTCGATTAAAGAATTGAGTAATGCTTCGTACTTTTTGATATCAGCATCTTTCGTAGAAGCAACCACGGTAGGTAAACTGTCTATCGCAGATTTCATATTATCAAACAGTGGCTTCTCTTCCTGCACTACGTAAGATTGCGCGGTATAGAGATAGCCTACCAAACGTTCAAACTTTTCTGCTTTGTCTTTTAATTTATCAACCTGATCACAGTAGGGATAAGCTTTAAATGCTGCGGTTAATTCTTCTTCCGTAAATTTAAAGGACTTCAACTTCCCATAAGAATTATAAGACTGAATACTGTCCAGCATTCCCCCCAGGTCTTCTAATCCAGCTTTCATTCTCCTGCTGTCTTCCTCACTTAACAGGGGTACATTCCTGCATTTAAGCCCCTGAACAATGGTGGCTTTGGTTCTTATCACTCTTTCCGCTTTGGTTTTTGCTTCCGTGATTATTTTACTGATGGTTTCCGGTTTTTCCAATTCGGAAGTATAATCAGGCAAGCCCAGGCAAGTGAACAAGGATTTCAGATGCTTTATCGGAATACCTTGTGGTTGTTTTATATGCTGGAAGGTAAAATAGTCCTCTTCATTAAGGGATAATACGGATTCAATGTTGGTAGCAGATAGGTTTTTGCTACCTGACCAATTGATCTCAATATCCCCTTTGAAAGCTAAGGCAGCTAACACTATAAATTCCAATTGGTAATCGATATTGTAATCAACGGAGTACCATAAGTTAGCGGGCGCATAGTGTGGCCAGATAATATCTGATCTATTGAGGACTGCACCTTCACCAGCTTCCTTCAACTTCTTTTTGATACTTTCTGCGTACTTACTGTTCTCCGTTACGATATTTTGGCCACTCCACAAGCCAAGCCCACTTAGGATGGCTTCTCCATCCCGATTAAGTTGGGTAGGAACGGTGATTTTTTTTAATGCAGAGGTTATCCGTCCATCAAAATTATCTTTGCTCAATGGTTGTAGCAAATCAGTAAAAGCAGGATAATGAGGATATTTGTCGTTAAAGGATTTATTCAACACTTTAGCCGCTACGTTTCGGAAAATCATTTCTTTAGTAGACCCTTCACCAAGTAGCGGAAACGACTTAAGTGACTTACTATCTCCTTTGAAAATCACTTTTATTTTGTCCGCATACTCCTTATCAAACAGGGTAATAGCTTTCTTCAGATACTCATCAATCTGACTTCTAAATAATTGTTTCTGGTTGGTTGGAGCAGAAGCTTCTTTAGCCTTAGCAGCACCATATAGGCAAATGGTATCTTTAAATTCATCTGACAGACTGGCCACGTCAAAATAGACTTCGTCAGCTTCATCATTTCTGTTGACTGTATTAAATAGTGGACAGAAGAAAATGTAGTATTGCTGGATGGGCTCTGTTGTGCTTCTTTCATTTGGGTTACCAAAGAAGATATATCCTAAGCGAAAACTTTTTTTATCGATCCATTCCAAGGAATGTTGCCAAATTTTGAAGCCCGAGCGATAGGAGTTTTGTTGTATTTCCAGGATAAATTGCATGAATTCGAAGTAATATTGGTCAGCCTGGTCGGTATCCTTTTTAATTACTTCATCTGCATAGTCCCGAATCAGTTGAGGAATATTAATCCCTCCTTCCGTACGGATATAAAAGTCAGCACTTACTGTATCCTGATCAACATATTGCCCTGCTGTTGCGGTTACCAATTGTTTGGCGGTACTATCAATTGCGGCTGATAATAACTCAGGATTATCTACCCCAGGGATAGTTTCACACAAATCTTCTTTCAGGCTATGTGTACTTGCACCGTTACGTTTATCCAGGTCATCACATAAAATGCGAATGGCTAAAGCCTGAGCAATACTTTGAGCGATGTCTTTACGAATAGACCTTGCTCCAGTAAAATGATTGGTAATCCTACCCGAAATAATATCTACCTTATCTCTTACTATTCTGATATCTGGTATAGCAAGCATAGCAGGATTACTTGCGAGATCAGGCCAGTAGGTATCGTAAGTAACAAGACCGGGTTTATCCAGGGGAACCTCCTGTTCTAAAATATCCTCAAACTTTACGGACAACACTTTCAAAATTTCCCGCTGGCTTTTACCATGTTTGATTTTTTCAAAGTAGCTTACATAGTTGGGATGTACCGGAAACAAATCAATGAACTCATTCAGACTGGTATTGATCCCTTCAAACAAATGAGCAAACTTCAAAAGATGCTCTCTAATCTTGGCTTTTTGATGGATGTCCTTTTTAAGTAAGCGTTCTTTTACTACGTAAGAAACGTCTTCTTTAGTGATGATTAAATCTGCATAACGGTCTTCAATTTTATTCAGCATGTCTGCTTGAAACTGGAATTCGGGCGACCGATATAACAGTTCTTGTACACCAAACATGAGTTTAAATCTGGATTCGTCACAAGCCTCCCCTAGCTGTCGAAGGAGCATCAAGTCATTGTGCAGTTCATTAGCTTTTCTACCTTTTAGATATTCCAACAACTCATCAATAACAATGAGAAAATGAAGCTTAGGGAATTTGGCTTCGAATTCAGCCATCATTTGTTGAATCAGCTCCTTCCAACTAAAATTAGAATCGTCATCAAAAGAATAATTGACCCCTTCTTTCTTTAGGTAGCGTTCAATTTGTGCGAAGACAATATCCTTTAAAGGTTTATCCGTACCTATTTCAAACCGTAGTACTTTGTATTTGCCAGCAATCCCCTTAAAAGCGGTTTGTAGATCTTCTTTCTGAAGATGTTTAACTAAATCCGCATTTTCAGCAATTGCTGAAACCAAAGACATCAAATGTGATTTACCTGTACCGTAGCTACCTACGATCTGGATTCCTTTAGTTTCATAAGTGGGTTCGGTAACTAGGTTCTTGATAATTATCTCCCTCAAATCCTCTTCCATTTTTTTGGAGAAGACAAAAGTTTTGACCAGGTTTTCCGCTATGGACTGTTCTCCAGCTGTAACCAATTTCACGACTGTCGTAATGGGTTCAAATTGGATTAGTTCCTTATACTGCATGTTGCATTTTTTTTAATGGGATATCTGAAAAATTGAAGAAGTAATTTTGCTTCTGTGTTGGCCAATTTAACAGATTAGTTTGCTCTATTTGGTTTTCCCAAATAATAACTAAGGCTGTTGATTTTGAAAAGTCTTTAAGGAGTTGGACCGCATTTAATTCTAACCGTGGCTCTAAAAAAATTCCTAAATTATAGATAGCAACAATTTCGCTACCCAGGCCATTTATCTTGCCTTTTTTCCTATTCAATAATTTAATTAAAAAATCGTACACCTCTATTGCTAAATAACGGTAATCTTCTAATTCATCCAGAAAAGAAGCGAGTTCCTTACCTATGTTGACCGTTGGAATATTTTGCGCTTGAATAAAGGAAATTTTTTCAGACTGCTCATCCTGTCTACACCCGAAAATATAGAGTTTATGACGATCCGTGGAGGTAAATATATCCGAAAGTGAATAGGTTGTCATTTTTCTAATCTGCTTTGCTGTCGATTTTTTCAACATTCATGAACTACTCTTCTTCATCCAGATTATCACTCGATAACACTTCAATCGTTTGCACCAAAGCTTCAACAATAAAGTCTTCATCGCGCAAATCTTGGAGCAATTTATCCCTCCAAAAAAATATCTGAAGTTCCTTGTACTCCAAACCAAAAACCTCTGCAAGTATCGGTACCATTGCCGGATTGGCGTACCTCTCTTGCCGTTCTATCTTACTCAAGGTAGATGTGTCAATATCCAAGGCCGCTGCCAGCTTCCTAAGTGGCATCTGCTCCGCCTCTCTCAATTGTCGAATATAAGTTCCAAAATGAGTTTCTTCCATCTTGACGAATTTATTTGGACATCTTTGTCAAAGATACGAGAAAACGGGTTGAGATGTTACGTTTTTAGATTTAAACTTGACCTAAATCAAGGTCGGCCAATAGACTACAGGCCCTTTTGATTAGTAACCGACAAAACTTAATAAAAAGTGCTCTCCAGAAGATTACGGATATACCTACTCAATCCCTGTATCAAAATTGGAGTTAGGAAATATTCGAAATACATCTCTGCCCGTCAACACAACGACTTCCTTAGGTTCTTTTGGAATCAATACTGATGAAACAGCCTTCTTTTTAGGTAGCTTATAATAACGATAATCTATCCCCTCCACAATCTGGTGGTGCAGCTGCAAAAGGTTAAAAAAGGTATTCTCAAAACGTTGCAACCTCATCGTTTCGTTCTGCTGTGCAAATTCATGCCTGGTTTGAGCCAACTCCTTTCTTTGGAGCTGGAGCTCTTCCCGCTGCATGAGGATGGTGATGATAATGCCTGCTAAGGCAAAGCCTGAGAAAAGGGAGTTGACTGCGCCAAACATATCTCCAAAACCAGAAGCGTTTTCTGGAGATGTTCCAGAAAAGTAAGGTACAGTAAGATTTAACAGCCAAAGCACACAAATGCCAAAGAAGGTCCAACGAGCGATGGAGGTTATCTTGTTTGCTTTTCCACCTTCTTGTTCTTTCGTTTCAGATGTCATGTTGTCTTTGTTGATGGTATTATAATATTAGAAGCTCTTTAGGCTAAACCCACTCATTTAACCAGCCCCCCCCTAAACCCCCAACAACCCATTCTCCCGCAGCACCATCCAAGTCTCACTCTCACTAAAAGCCGCAAAATCCCCCAGCCCAGCCGCCGTATAGCTCTCCGCCAATTGCTGCAAGGTGTAGGGATTTTCGAAGTCCGGCAGCAGTTGGGGTAGGGTGTCGGCCAGCCAGTCGGCGATGGGGGCGGCGGCCTGGAGGGCCCAGGCGATCTTCTTGCCCTGGAAAACCAGCTCCGCAAAAGGCACCGACTTGCCTTTCCGGCGTTTGCTGAAGTACGACACCGTGGCCGTACCGCCCAGCCAGACCATTTTGTGGTGGGGGCGTTCGCGGGTTTCTTCCTCCGCCGTAATGGCCAGGTAGATGAAGTCGGGGGCGACGGTGGTGGGGGGCACCCGGAAGTCGAACCACTCCTGGTGCGCAAACTCGAAGCAGATGCCGTGCATGTAGTTGAAGAGCGACTTCTTCAGGCCGGCGCTGAACAGCTCGTGGGCTGCGCCCTCGGGATCGTCGTGGTAGAGGTCGTTGTTGGCGAATTTGCCCAGGCCGGGACCCACTTCCAGCACCCGGTAGCCGCCGGGATCCAGGCCTACGGGGCTGTGGGCCGTCATGGCAAACTGGTGCCAGAAGCCCGACTGCAGGACGCCCTGCTCAAACAGTTGCCGCACCATCTCCAGGGCGTCGATGGTTTCCTGGGCCGTCTGCGTCGGGAAGCCGTACATGAGGTAGGCGTGCACCATAATGCCCGCCGCCGTGAAGTTGCGCGACACGCGCGCCACCTGCGCCACCGTCACCCCCTTCTTCATGAGCGCCAGCAGGCGGTCGGAGGCCACCTCCAGGCCGCCGGAAACGGCAATGCAGCCCGAAGCCTTGAGCAACTGGCAGAGGTCTTCGGTGAAGCTCTGCTCGAAGCGGATGTT
>Ga0208544_10000746_pt1 | contig 24003 bp, 18 predicted proteins | sample DEB08_DNA_9_FD_184526 | JGI IMG/M metagenome (GOLD analysis project Ga0208544, IMG submission 184526) | Aqueous microbial communities from the Delaware River and Bay under freshwater to marine salinity gradient to study organic matter... | ecosystem: Environmental > Aquatic > Marine > Coastal ... | reverse complement strand
GTAACACTCTGTTCAAACACAGTGTTTCAGGTTACTGTGTTCAACATAGCAAATACCGCCCTGCCCTAAAAATCGACCATCACACAGTTTTTCGCACATCTCATTTCCGCGCTAATTTATCCTTTACTTTCAATACGTTATTCCAAACTCAAGTCTTGAAAATCCTCGTGTCGGTGGTTCGATTCCGCCCCTGGGCACCACTTTTACCACAAAAACAAGGCGCTCGAGCGTCGCACAGTTTTTACTTCCTGCGTTGCACACTCATCGCACAGTTTTTTGTGTGTTGGTGGGCTGATTTGCTGTGTTGAACACAGTGTTTGGATTCGCTGTGTGAACACAGTAAATGAACTTACTATTGGAACATACTAAGTCGACACAGTCTTCCAACACACCAACTCAACACTGTTTTTGACCACACTAATCCAACATCATCTCTGATCAACGCAATCGGCCCATAAACGCGCGCAACAGACGGTTGGTCGAGAAATCGTTAGAAAGCAGCATTCTAAGCATCACGCACTTAGGAACCAGCTGTTCCAACTTAGACCCGACTTAGTCTTCGAGTATGGCGATAGGCCGGTTATCCTCGACACCAAATGGAAACAGCTTGATCGGACAGATCCCAAAAAACTAGGCGTTTCTCAGTCTGACATTTACCAGATGCTGGCCTATGGCCACAGCTACACAACTGCTGAGCAAAAACCGCGACTCGTTCTACTATAGCCCAGGTCTCATTCTTGATGCTGTCAGAATGAGACCCTTCATAGACACCAATGGCACCCGCCTGGAAGTGGGAACCACTGGACTCCTTTGGTCACTCCTGAATGGAGTCCAGATAGGTCACCAAGCTCAGGATACGGCCCCGAACAACTAGCTCGCTTCCGTAGGGGCCAAAATCGTCCTCAGCCGCTGTTGAGAATCTTTCTCCCCAGACCGGCATCGGTGCACCGTGTCCTTCGACTTGCGTGCGCCCATCCACCGTCATGAAGACTTCAAGGAACGGGAAGTTCCCTTCATTCTGCGCCGACAACGTTGTGAGACTGGGAACGCTGATGTTCATCAGCCGCGAAAAGGGACCGTTTCCCTTGCCACTGTCACCATGACACACCGCGCAAGCAACAACGTACTCATTTTTTCCGACGTCCTCTTGTGCCAGCGCCCCAACGCAACTTGAGAAAAGAAAGGCCCCGGCAAGCATTACTACACGTTTCATAGCTTCCTCCTTGAAAAGAAAAATTCGTCCAATAAGCATGCGAAGCTTTGAGTGACGAGCGAACTTGCTAATACGCAAACGCAGCCAAACCTCGCAGTGCATTGTTAATCATGGCCCGGCGCGGGTGACTTGACTTTTGTCAATCGCACTATTTGGGTCAGTGGCACAGCAGTCTACCGGGGCCGAATTCGAGAAACCAGAATCCTTCAGGGACTTATTTATGCGCAGTGGCGCAGTAGCAATCTATGCCCTGAAGTGGATGGAGGCTGGTGCGCCAAGTGATCAACAGTTTATCGCGGGCGGATGTTTGACTCATATGGCAATACGGTCACCATGGGCTCAAACCAGCCATCGAAGCGACCGCAGCAACATGTGGTATATTGCATCGGTCAACGTCGGGTTGTCGATGTGGGAGTGCCAGACTGATTGGAGGATCAGTCATGGAAACACCAAACTTACCTGCCATTCGAGCACTTCGCCCCGCTTGGAACAAAGGCCGCATTGTCGGTCAGAAACGACCACTTAAACCGAAGCATGTTTGGGCGATTAAGGTTCGGCTCGAATTAGCCGAGAACCATCGTGACCTTGCGCTTTTCAACATGGCCATGTTGGCGCTGGCTAAGCAAGATCGGCAGATGCGTGAAAGACTGGACATTCTGTCGAGCATTCCAGGCATTGGGATAACTACGGCACTCATGATCCTGGTCGATATGCCAGAAATCGGCGGACTGGGCGGGAAGCAAATCGCAAGCCTTGCTGGCCTCGCGCCGATGTCACAAAGCTCAGGCAAGTGGCAGGGAAAGGCACGCATTCAAGGCGGTCGCCCAAATCTACGGCACGCAGTCTTCATGCCTGCTCTGGTCGTGATCCGGCACAACGCGGATATGAAAGCCAAATACGATCAACTCATCGCTGTTGGGAAGGAAAAGTAAGTCGCCATTACAGCGGTCATGCGCAAACTACTCGTCCTCGCAAATGCCCTACTGCGAGATCAGCGAAAATGGACTGAAAAAGCGGCTTGACCAACACGGATACTCCTCAGTGGTTACGATGAGCCAACAACACTCTCTTATCAAATTACCCTATTTGGACCCATAAGCGCTGACGTCAGACAGTCGAAGCTTTGGATGGTGCCAAAATCGTGACAACAACCTCGCATGTCCGCCCCTTGCCCGGATAAGGCACGGACTGTCCATCAATCGGGCAGCGGTCAACAATTATCTGCGTCTCACCATGACCGACGTTTTCAGGATCCTTGATTGCTATCTCAATCCGGCCCCGCGCACTCTGAAGTATCACCTCAGCATGCCCCCAACTGACTGGCAGGCATGGTTCAAACCGCACACCATTTGGCTCCGGCTGGATTCCCAAAATACCCGAAACGCCCAGCTGCCACGTCCATCCCGACGCGCCAGTGTACCAAGACCAGCCCCCCTGCCCGATCTGCACGCCTACACCCGACACGTCACCGGCAAGTACATATGGTTCTCGCCCATAATGATCTGCAGCTTGCAGGGTACTGGTCCGCCCTATCGGATTGATCATGTCAAACACACGATACGCACCCTCGCCGTCTCCGATTCCGGCATATGCCATGCCAAACCATGCTGCAGCGTGAGTATATTGCCCGCCATTTTCACGGACCCCCGGCGGATAAGCACGGATGTAGCCAGGGTCGCGTTCCGTTTTGTCGAAAGGTGGTGCTAGCAGCCTGATCAGCCGCGCTCCTTCGTCGACAAGCTCTTGGCCCGCCGCATTAATGGCCGTAAGCCCGCGATCATCCAGTGGTCGTCCTGACAAAACGGACCACGCCTGAGCAATCAGGTCAATCCGGCACTCGCTATTCCGGGCCGATCCCCAAGCGTTCCCTTCGTCGTCAAAGGCACGTAAATACCAACCGCCGTCCCAGCCTTGTTCATTCAGCGCACGGACAAGATGATCCGCATAGATCTGCCAGCGGTCTGCGGCATCCGTATGTCCGACCTTTCGGGCGATTGGCGCAAGAATGCCGATTGTAGCGATCTGGAACCACGCAAGCCAGACGCTTTCGCCTTCACCCTTATCGCCGATGCGATCCATACCGTCGTTCCAGTCGCCACCACCCATCAGTGGCAATCCATGCGCTCCGGTCACCATCATCCGTTCCATCACACAGATGCAGTGATCCAGCAGTGTCCCAGCGTCGCCTGTCTCAAACAGGGCATAGCGGTCATGTTCTTCCGGGCGCAGTTCCGGTGCCCTTAGATACGGAATTTCGACATCAAGAATCGCTGCATCCCCGGTTGCTTCAATATAACGGCCCGTTACATAGGCCAGCCACACATAGTCATCCGAACACCGTGTCCGCACACCGCGTCCCAATGGCGGATGCCACCAATGCAACACGTCACCTTGTTCAAATTGATAGTGCGCAGCGCGCAAGATGTGCTGACGTGCCCTTGCGGGATCAGTCAGCAGCAAAGCAAGGACATCCTGCAATTGATCTCGGAAACCGTAAGCACCGCCCGCCTGATAGAACCCCGCGCGCGCCAAAATCCGGCACGACAGGTTTTGGTAAGGTAGCCATTTGTTCACCATCAGGTCAAAAGCTGGATCAGGAGTTTTCACCTGAGCGGCATGCAAGCGTTTTGCCCAGCTTTCCTGCAACGTCTCGAACGCCTGCTGCGTTGTTGCAAGGTTCTGCCATTTTGCGATTATCGGAAGTAAACCAGTGGTACATGCTGCTTCACCAAGGACGAAAGCAACATTCCGCTGACCGCCCGCAGGAATATCCAAATGCACCTGATAGGCCCCGCAAGCGTCGCCGACTTGCACGAAACTTCCACCCATATCCCAACGCCGCAACCCGTCGGGGTCAGACACATCACCTTCGCGACCCAAAAACGCAGACCGATCACCTGTGACACTATGCGGATCAATCGATGCGGTCAGAAACGCAGCGCGCGCTGCAAATTCAGCGTTCCAAAGGTTGCGCCCGACGATGGCTTTAAGGTCTGCGTCGTAACGGCTGATGACATGCGGACGGGATACGCTTTCCAGCGCGCCCAGCAACCAATGTACATAGTATGTGGCAGTTACCCGACGGGGCTGATCGGACGGATTGGTCAGCTGCAAGCGCACGACCTTGACCGGATCATCCACCGGCACAAAGCATACCATCTCTTGCTGCAATCCATGACTGTTCTTGGACCAGCGGGTGAAACCGGCGCCGTGTCTGATCTGACAATCGGCGTCCTGTCCCATTGGCTGCGGCGTCGTTGTCCAAACTTCGCCACTGGCCTCGTCGCGCAGATACAGGATTTCGCCCGGCGCGTCAGCAACCGGGTCGTTTGACCAGGGTGTCAGGCGGTGTTCTCCGCTGTTCACAGCCCAAGTCATGCCCAATCCGGCCTCGCTGACCAGACAGCCAAAGTCGTCATTGGCCAAGATGTTGCACCAAGGCGCAGGGGTGTGGGATCCGGGCGCAAGATGTATCAGGTAGTCCCCGTTTTCAGGATCAAACCCACCATATTCATTATCGAACAGCAAATTATCCGGCCTGACGACATCAGAAACAGATGTTTTGGCAACGGGCGGCTCCGGCAAGAATGGCGGCAGTTGATCGTGCGCCTGTACCGCCTTATCCAGCACTTCGCGTAGGCTCTTGTTCTCGTCGTGCAAGACAACGCGGGCTGACGCCTCGAGCCCGCTCCGAAGCTGCGCCGACATCTGATCAGCAGCCAGCAGGTGTATGCCTCCGCGCATACCCAGCATTCCCGTTGCATGGGTATCGCTGATGATGGACAGAACCCTTTCACGCAAAGGTTCTTCATAACTGGTAGCCGCATCGCGCAGAATAACCAAGTCAATCTGCAGCCCAGAATTGTGCCACAGCCGATGACCACGTACCAGAATATCCAGCAATGATGCGTTCTCCACATCCGATAACTTGAGCAATAAAATGGGAAAGTCACCTGAGATTCCAAACCGCCAAAGGTCCGACTGGCCATGCCAGCCGCTCGCGTCTGTAGGCGAGGCAGTGCGGTATGTCGGATGGTCATGGACCAGCAGAGATGACAACACCTGCAGTTCTGGCAAATGCGCGGGCGTGATCCCCAGTCTGCGCACAGTGCGTCCTGTCTCAAGCAATGCATCCCGGAAGGTGTGATCAATCATGGCGACGGGATACCGTTTAGCCACCTGCAACGCTTCCTTGCGGGACGGTGCGGCCACGTTTAGAAAGACCAACTCCCGCGTTTCCATCGGTTTCAACTTGACCCGCACTTGAAGCGACATCACCGGATCAAGTGTCCAACCCTCGCACTTGCTAAGTCCACCAAACAAGCCGTCAGGAGCACACGCCGTTTGGTTGCGGCCCAAAAATTGGCGGCGGTCTGTTTCCCATGCCGTGACGGCGCAATCGGGATCGACGGTAGCCAGTTTATGCAAAAATACTGGCGGTTTCGTTTCCGGTCTGCGCGGGCGGCGCGTGAACACCAGCGCCTGTTCATCAGGTAAATAGCTGCTGTGAACAAAAAGTTTGCTGAATGCAGGATGCCGTTGGTCGTCCAACGGCGGCGCGATCGTCACTTCTGCATAGGTCGACAGTTCAAGCGTGCGGTCGAAATCGCTTTCATTTGTCAAAGTCACACGACGGATTTCGACGTCATCAAAGGGTGCGACCGTTACGTCCATACGCGCAACGATCCCATCGTAGCGGCACAGCAGTTCAACCATATGCTGATGAAAAACGCATTTGGTGTCGACATCAGCCCGTCCTGTCGGCGCCGAACCCAACGACCATAAATCTTTGCTTTCTGCGTCCTGCAGATAGACCCACATACCGTCGCCTGTGCGGACAGGATCAGGCCGCCACCGCGTCAGACCCGTATCGTTCAGACGCAGCCCCCCGCCGCCACTTTGGGTGACCAGCGACGACATGCGACCGTTGCCCAGCAGATGCACTTGCGGCACGACCAGATCCGGTGACGGCACCCACGGGGCCAGTTCGGGTGCATTGTGAGTATCAGCGGGATGATCCCAGATTTCATCCGCGCGGCCCAGTTCCAGCGGCACATCCCATGGCACGCGTTCCTGCAGTAAAAGGTCCATGGCACGGACCGACTGTTCACGCAAAAAGCGTTTGACCATGATATCGCTATGCAGGGCATTAACGATGGCTATTTGAACCATGCCCTGATGATGCGCCATGTACGTCGTGACAGCGACGAAATCGCGCCCCGTCAACATCCGGTCCGGCGTGAAATCCAGCGCTTCGATGAAACCATATCGCGTAAGCGCGCCCTTTTTCGCCAATACGCGCAGGTTTTCCGCCGCTGCACCCGGCCAACCGCAAAGCGCCAACGCCGACCCGTAAGGGGCAATTACCAAATCATCGGTTAACCCCCTTCGAATGCCCAGACCTGGCACACCAAAGGCGCGATACTGAAAGGTGCCACGCGTGTCCGTTGTCCCGAACGCGGATTCCGATATGCCCCATGGTACGCCCCTATCACGGCAATATGCGCGCTGGAAATCAACGGCTGTCAGTTCACTTTCGCCCAATAGCGTGTCTCGGTAACTGGGCAGGAACAGTGGCGGCATCAGATATTCGAACATCGACCCGTTCCAAGACAAGATTGATGGCTTTCCTTGAAGTCTGGTGATGGGTCGGCTGAATGCAAACCAATGCGTGACAGGTGCGTCGTGTTTGGCAATGGCAAAATAGCTGGCCAGACGGGCCTCTGTCGCCAACAAGTCATAGTGGCTATTGTCCATCTTCCCAAGGCTTTGATTATAGCCAATCCAGAACAGCCGTGCGGGTTCATCGTAAAGAAACCCGAAATCCATGCCGAACGCGAGTTGGTCCGCCTTGGTCGCCAGATCACGCAGAGTATCGCGCATTTCGTCTTGCCGGGAAAACCCATCACAAATGGATTGGCGAAGCTGATCCAGCCATCCCTGTGTGACAGCACTGCACTCGGAATGCTCCGCCTGCCAGCGATCCAGCGCAGACGTGAATGCCGCGACCGAAAATGCTTCGTTCGTCCAGCCCTCCCGCGGATGGAGTCTTTGCGCGATATTTCGCGCGTCCTGCGCAACTTGTTCAGGGCACTCTGCAATGACCTTTAACCAGGGCATGAACATATCGACATCGCGGGAAACGGCATGCAAACCCTGGTGAAATCGTTCCAGCCATGTCCTGATATCCGTTGCTTGATCTGGCGAAAGATCAGGCGACTTTTCGATCGCCTCCAGAGCAAGCACTTCAAGCGCGTGCCAATGCGTACCGTCAATCGAAGCAAAGGTCCCGTGCCGGTGTAAGGGCTCTGCTATCGCTAGCGAAATTTCGTCACGTATAGCGCGCTCGGTTTTGTCCAGAGCCCCATAGTCCCCCCCCGACGCCTCGCGTAGTGCCATGCAAAGCAGATCCAGCACGACCTCAAGATTACTGAAATTGTCAGGCCCGTTGCCCGGACCATCACTCAGATCAAGACACCCCTGCTTCAGCGTCACCAACGACACCGCAAGGTTACCGCTATCGACGGTCGATACATAACGCGGCTCTAAAGGGTCAAGTGTTTCGGTGTCGTACCAGTTCAGGATATGCCCGCGATACTTGGTCATACGCCCCAACGTGTCCAAGGTGTTGCGAGTGCGAACGGCAAAATCGCTCGTTGTGATAAACCCCATGTCGCGCGCGGCCAGTGCCGACACAAGGAACATACCAATATTGGTCGGCGACGTGCGGTGGGCGATCTCTTCTATGTGGCCGAACTGATAATTATCTGGAGGCAACCAATTATCTTCCGGCCCCACGAAGGTTTCAAAAAAGTGCCATGTGCGTCGTGCAACATGGGTCAGGAACTTGCTGTCGTGTGCATCAAGTGATTGCGTACGGAAGTATCGCGGTCGCGCGCTCCAGACCGATATTTCAGGCGCAATCAACCAAAGCGCCAGCACCGGTCCTGCGGCCCAGAACCCCTGCGGGTCAAACCGCGCCAGATAGACCGCCATTGCCAAGGCAGAAGCCGAGGACGGCCACATCACTGACCACGACGTTTGCCGGATGCTGCCACGCAAGGCCTTTTGTGATGCATGCGCTGCCGAGGTCCATTGCAGCCGGTTCTTGCCGCTGACAAAAACCCGCCACAGCGTCCGCAAAATCGCATCAAGCGCGATGACCGTATCGCTGACCAGAAAGGCAATGAAGAAAAACCAGCGCCCCGACGTAACACGGATATTGTGGATCGCGCTGCCCAGTGCGCCGCGCCGGATCCCCCCGGTTGCGATGGCAAAAGCTTCACCGATCAGATAGCTACCCGGTGCTGCAACCGCCAAAACCGTCCAGACCAATGCGCTGCCGGGCATCAGTACCCAGCCACCAAGCAAGAACAAAAACAAAGCAGGCGACATCAAGCTGCGGCGTAAGTTATCGACCAGTTTCCACCGGTCCAACCCTGACAATGTCGTCTTGACCGTCCCGCCGCCAGCGGCAGGCACCTTGCGCCCAAGCCATGGTACAAGCTGCCAATCGCCGCGCATCCAGCGATGTTGGCGCATGGCATATTCGGGGTAAGTCGCTGGCAAGTCTTCATAAAGCACAACATTGCTGACCAACGCAGCCCTTCCATGCAGCCCTTCGAACAGATCATGACTTAGGACGTGGTTATCGGGGACGCGCATGCGCATGCTTTGATGCAAGGCTGCGATATCATAGATGCCCTTGCCCACATAAATGCCGGTCCCGAACAGGTCCTGATACACGTCCGAGACGGCCCTGCTGTAGATATCAATGGCTGTATCGCCCGCATAAAGATGTGTAAAATGCGTACCTTTGCCAAGCTTTGGCAAAATCTCGATCCGGGGCTGCAAAATGGCATAGCCTGACACAACCCGGCCGCTGTCGTGGTCAATGACCGCCCGGTTGAGCGGATGCGCCAGCACACCAACAAGCCGCGCGCCCGACCCCGGCGACATCTGTGTGTCCGCATCCAGCGTGATCGCATAACGCACGCCGCGCAATCCTTCGACCGGTCCGGCAACCACGTCAAAGGCGTCCTCACCGTCGCTTAGAACATAACGGTTAAAGTCCTCGATCTTGCCGCGTTTACGTTCCCACGCCATCCAGCACCCTTCGGCGGGGTTATGCTTGCGACGCCGGTGCAACAGTACGAACGGCAGCCTGTCATCGGACATATAGCGCTGATTTAGCGCCTCAATCTGCTTAACCAGTGCTGCTTCGATCACAAGATCTTCTGGCAGTATCTGGGTCTGCGCATCGGCAAGATCAGATAGCACGACAAACCGGAACGCCGGATCAGGATTACCGATGCGCAGAATTTCAATTTTCTGCGCAATGTCGTCCACCTCTGCTGGCGCAGCAATGATGACAGGTATGACAATTGCCGTAGCACAGTCTTTTGCAATCCCTTTCGAGAAATCCAATTCCGGCAGGACAGCTGGTTGGCTCAGGCGCGTGATGATCCAATGGCCAAACCAAACGCTGGGGATCGTTGCGGGCAGAAACGTAAGTGTCAGGCCCAATATCCATTGGCCCAACGTCGCATCATGAAGCCACAAGTAGGCGACTGACAGCCCGATCGCTGCACCCACAAGCGAAATCAAGCCAGCAGCATAAAGCGATTTCCTGTATCGCCACAAACGACGTTTTACGGCCGCAAGCGGTCCGGCGCGGTACTGCAACTGCGCCTCAATTTGCGCAAGACCGTCATCGATCAGCCAGTACCCGACATGACTACGCCGCGTGCCGGCGTCCTCGTTTCGGGATAGACCAACCACAGCGCGGGCCACAGCGCGTTCCGACGCGTCACTGCCCCACGCAAGTTGCTCTACAATGCGTCTATACGAGTTGCGGGTTTCGAATGTCATGGCCCGATAGACACCGGCAGGATCATTTGCCAGTTCAGCTTCGATGCAGCTGACACGATCAACAAAATCTTCCCATTTGATACTGTCGATCGCGATCAGGCTTGTGATCGCGTGGGCAATCCGGTCGACAGGTGCTTTGTCGGCCAAGAGGTCAATCCCTGGCCTTTGCAACAGCGCCAAGCTTTGATCCATATCAGCGGTCGCATCAACGAGTTGTTCAAGACACACCAACCGAAGCATGGAAGGCATGGCCCACAATTCTGCATTACTTAACTGTGCAGACTTTTGATATTGCGTGACGAATTCGGCCAAGGACACCAACGTAATCTGTGAACTCAGATCACTTAACCCGGTTTGCGCAATGGCATACGTCCGCGGTATTCCAGCACCTGTTGCCCCCGCAAGCGCAGGTAGCTTGGCGTAGAAATGCTGCGGCAAATCCTTTTTCAAACGCCGCAGAGCGCGCTTGACCTGATAGTCATTATCAAGAACCCAATCCGCAGCACGCGCATGATCGGACGGTGGGTTGGCACAGAAAGCCAGTACCGCCGCGAACCACACATCCAAGGTCGGCAAAGCACGATAGATTTCCAGCACTTCAGGTGGACCCGGCACGACAGCTAAGGGCAGCACTCCCTTGTCAGTTGTGGAAGCATTTCGTTTTGCCTCGGCGTTGGTCATTAATCCGTACCGGTTGGCTTGCGAACCCCTTTCGAGGCCAGCTTGCCGAATGTGTGATTGCTATTGTGCCCGTTTTGGCTGCGCACCAACAGAACCGGAATATGCGCCTTTTCCAAAACGAAACGCGAAACATCGCCAGCAGGCACATCCTTGTGGCCACTTTGTCCGTGGGTCGCCATGACAACCAAGTCTGCATTTTCACGCGACATAAGCGCGATCAGCGCGCGCCGCGCATCCCCGCTATCAGTGACCTTGATCATGATTTTCAGCCCATTGTGGTCAAGCCGTCTTTTGGTGCGTTCAAGATATGTTGTGCCCGCCTTTGCGTTAAGGTCACGAAATTTTTCATGCAAATGCGCGGTCTCGTGACCATTGATGCCCATTTCTGTCAGTCTCGGATCGGGTGGGACATAGCACAGCATCAGTTCCGCGTTCTGGGCTTGCGCAATCTTGATAGCCATCGGCAGCACCGCTTCGGCGCGCGCGGATCCGTCAAGCGGCACTAGAATACGCCGATAAGGGGTGTTTGGCTCTACTTGCGCATCGTCAGGGATCACCAGAACGGCCGCACTTTGTGACTTAAGAACAGCCCAGGTCGTCTCGCTCTGATACCAGTTACCATCGTTGCGCGACCGCATCGTCGCCGCGATATCACCGGTTCGAAGCTCCATTAACGATTTGATTTGACTGGAACATTTCCCCTCCAGCAACGTAATGGGGCAAGTCTTTTCAAAGGCTCGGGCCTTCTCGCTGAGTGCTTCTAGGCGCTTTATGGCCTTTTGTCTCTTGATGTCCCAATCCACTGGGTCGATTGGGCCATCACCGTTTGACGGTCCACAAAGCACTTGCAACAGTTCCACAGTACCGCCCAACGACTGAGCCACATTTAGCGCATGTCGGATGCTCGCGTCGCTGACGTTCGTTTCGTCAACAAAAACCAACACGTCCGGCGGGGCAAAAGGCTGGCGCCTATTTGATGACTGATCCGGATTTGGCGACGCTGGCGGTTGCGGTCGGGCCATCATGTCATTGCGTCCTTTCACAAAGTTCATCTTGAATCATAAGCATGCATCCAGTTTCAGGATGAACAGGGAAAACCCAGCCCCTGCGTTCAACACATCAATCAAAAGTCATTGCGTCTAGATGGGAAGAAGACAGGCACGGCCAGGATATGAAGGCACGTCCCGCAAGAATTGATTTTTGTCAGTTCGTTTTTTGATAACGGCCCGCGCGAAGGGATAACTGCGTGATTTGTGCCGCTAGACGCGCCCGTCAATCTTCCATATTTCACGCAATTGCGTAACAATATCATATGGAATCCGAAAGTAGCGACCGATTTCAGCGTCTGACAAACCCAGATCAGCAAATGTCTCCAAGCACCTTTTCGGCGTCGGCCCAAGCGTGTGCATGTATTTCTGCAATTGAACGGTCAACTCGGCGCGCGCTTTGGGCAAGTAGGTTGGCAACGCGCCCTGCCCCGGTCCTAGTAGTCGGATGATATCATCAACGGTACGGCTCTCATTCATGTTGTGCTCCAGCAATCTCGATATGAAAACAGGATGAGTCTGACTGATATTCCGATATAAATGGCTGACGACTGATTTAGATCAATCGGGGGCGACCCAAATCCTACGCACGGCGAAAATCTGCTGATTCATCCAAGACCTGATCGCCTGAATTTTCGTGGCCCCAAGATTGACTAATCTCAATTCTGCAAGCGAAATCGCCCAGTAGTAATGCCCGTATGGAACACATCACGCAAAAATTTTCTGGGCGAAACGATGCCGGACGCCAGCTTGGCGAGATCCTTGCTCAGTTAGAGTTGGATAACCCACTTGTTTATGCCTTGCCGCGCGGCGGCGTCCCTGTCGCGGTCCAAGTCGCAAAGATGCTTGGCGCTCCGCTTGATTTGCTTTTGGTGCGCAAAATCGGTGCGCCCCGAAACCCTGAGGTCGCTCTTGGCGCGATTGTCGAAGGTGCGACCAGTGAAATCGTCATCAATGAGGATGTGCGGCGTTTGTCTGGCGCTGATGATGCCTATATCGACACGGCCGTCGCCGATCAAAGGGCGGAACTCGGACGGCGCAAAGACATCTACTTGGGGGATCGCCCACGACTGAACCCTACCGGGCGCACAGTCATTGTCGTTGACGACGGGTTGGCGACCGGTGCGACGATGAAGGCCGCACTGATTGGATTGAAACGCAGCAATCCTGCGCGGATCGTTGTGGCCTTGCCAGTTGCGCCAAAAACGGCGCTGGACGGCATCTCGGATCAGGCCGACGACATTATTTGCCTGCATCCTGCCACTGCATTTCGTGGTGTCGGGGGTTTTTATCGCGATTTCCATCAGCTTTCGGACGCCGAAACAGTCGCACTTCTTAATCAGGTGCCATCAGGGGGAGCAAAAAAAAATCATAAGGGCCACACCCACAAACGGCAGGTCATAATCCCGCCGCTGGCCCTGATAGGCGATCTAACTGTTCCGCCGAATCCACGCGGCATCGTTGTTTTCGCCCATGGCAGCGGGTCCAGCAGACTAAGCCCGCGCAATACATACGTCGCGGACAAGCTGAACGCCCAAGGGTTTGCGACGCTTCTTTTTGACCTGCTGACGCCCCGCGAAGGGCTGGACAGGCGCAATGTTTTCGACATTCCTTTGCTGGCTGATCGTGTCATCGAAGCTTGTATGTGGGTCGCATCAGAACCCGATATTGCGGATTTGCCGATTGGGCTTTTCGGGGCCAGTACGGGGGCCGGTGCCTCACTTGTTGCAGCAGCCGAACTAAACGGACGGATTGCGGCGGTTGTGTCGCGCGGCGGACGTCCGGACTTGGCGATGGATCATTTGCCGATGGTGACCAGCCCGACCCTGCTGATTGTTGGCAGTCTCGACTACGATGTGATCAAGCTAAACGAAACAGCTCTCGCCGCGCTGACCTGCCCCAAAGAGCTGGGAATCATCGAAGGTGCCAGTCATCTTTTCGAAGAACACGGCACACTCGATACGGCCATCGATCGGGCCATTGCATGGTATAAGTTGCATCTTGTTACCCAGGTCCCGACCCAGCCAGCGCCACAGCCAGCCCCCCCGACCGCACCAACTATCCTGCGTGCCGCCGCAGAGCCCCTGCCAGATATAACAGACCCCGCATTTGCCCAAGCCTTTGACCGCTTTGGATCGAAACGCGTAGTTCTGCTTGGCGAGGCGTCACACGGCACATCGGAATTCTACCGCGCAAGGGCCGCTATTACACGCCGCCTGATTGAAGAACACGGGTTTTCAATTATTGCTGTTGAAGCTGACTGGCCCGATGCCGCAGCTGTAGATCACGACGTCCGGCTCAAGCCCCACCCGCCAATGAAACTTGCGCCATTCCAGCGCTTTCCAACTTGGATGTGGCGCAACGCTGAATTTGACGAGTTCACCCGCTATTTGCAGACCCATAATAGTGCAAAAGACCCAGATGATCGCGTCGCGTTCTATGGCCTTGATCTATACAATATGAACGCGTCAATTGCGGCCGTTCTGGCCTATCTTGACCGCGTCGACACAGCGGCGGCGGCAGTTGCACGGTCCCGCTACGCGTGCTTGATGGCTTGGTCGCATGATCCCGTGGCCTACGGTCGCGCGGCGCTTACGCCCGGTTTTTCTGTGTGCGAAAAGCCCGTCACGCAAATCCTCTCTGATATGCTCATGCAGCAACTGGCCTATTCAAGCAAAGACGGAGAGCAGTTCTTTGATGCGGCGCAAAACGCCCGTCTGGTTGCTAATGCAGAGCAATACTACCGTATTATGTACTATGGATCACACCTGTCGTGGAATCTGCGCGATCAGCATATGTTCCAAACATTGCAGCAAATCCTTGCCCACGCAGGACCCGACAAAAAGGCGGTCGTATGGGCGCATAACTCCCATATTGGCGACGCGCGGCGAACCGACATGGGGCGCACCCGCGGTGAGTTGAATATAGGTCAGCTGTGCCGCGAGGAATATGGTGATGCAGCGGCCTTGATCGGGTTTGGCACCGCATCAGGCACGGTTGCTGCCGCGTCGGAATGGGACGCCCCGATGGAAACCAAAGACATTCGCCCACCGCGCACTGACAGCTACGAAGCGCTTTGTCATGATGTTGATTTGGAACGGTTCCTTTGGGATTTCCAAAAAGATCGATCAGGCCCGTTCTACCAGCTTCTAAGTACCCCCCGTCTGGAGCGTTACATCGGCGTGATTTACCGCCCCGAAACCGAACGCGCGAGCCACTACAGCCCTGCAATTTTGCCCGATCAATACGATGCCTTCGTCTGGTTTGACAAAACACAGGCGATCACGCCGCTACCGACCTTAACCAACGCGACCGAAGACGAAACATACCCGTTTGGCCTTTGATGATGCGCCACACGAACCACCAAACCCAAGAAAAGGAGCACGACAATGCCACAGACAACGTTCTTTCCCATGAATACCGTAGACCCGTTCGCGGACATGCGCCGGATGCAAAGCGCCATGAACCGCCTTTTCGATGGCGCACGGTCGCCGGGTCAAACCGGTAGCTACCCGCCCGTCAATTTCTGGGCCAGCGAAGACAGCATTGTAATGACAAGTGAACTGCCCGGCCTGACCGAACAGGACATTGATCTGACAGTCCAAGATACAATGCTGTCGATCCGCGTGACCTACCCCGCAGCCGAAACCGGCGACGACCTTGTTTGGCACCGGCGTGAACGGGCCGACGGATCGTATCTGCGCACGATCGAACTCCCGTTCCGTGTCGATTCCGATCATATTGATGCCCGCTTTGAAAACGGCGTGCTGGCGGTCGAAATGCAGCGGCCCGAAAATGACAAGCCAAAGCACATCACAATCAAAACAACCTGAATACCCCCCTGAAAGGAGACAATCATGGCACAAGAACTGACCACACAAGAAACGCGCGATGTGGCCGAAGCTAATGGCGACGCAAACCGCAGGGCGATGGCGTTTACGCCAGCCGTCGACATCTTCGAGCGGGATGACACCACGGTCATCATGGCCGACATGCCCGGCGTGGCGCCGGGTGACGTGGATGTGACGCTGGAACGTCAGGTCCTGACTTTGCGTGGCAAGGTCACACCCTACGCGCCTGAAGGCTACCGCGCTCTGTCATCAGAATACCGCGTCGGCGACTACATTCGCGTTTTTACGCTGTCGGATGAAATTGATCAGGCCAACATCAATGCCGCTTTCAAAAACGGTGTACTGCGGCTTGAATTGCCACGCTCACCCGAAACCAAACCCAAGAAAATTTCAGTAAAGGCAGCCTAAGCCGCCTTTACGTTTATTCAAACCAATTAACAGAGGACCATAAAATGCAAATCAGCGATCTAATTCCTTGGGGTCGAAACAAGGAGAAAACCGCAGCAGCCGAAAGTGAAAACGGCGCTAATCCCCTCGTGTCACTACAACGCGACATTAACCACGTGTTCGAAGACTTCTGGCACAAAGTGGAAAACAGCTGGACAGGGCGAAACGATGTCATGGGCGTGTTCGGCCCCAGTACGGACGTCACCGAGACTGAAAAGAGTGTCGATGTATCCATCGAATTGCCGGGCATGACGCAAGATGACATCGACATTTCCTTGTCGGGCGAGGCGATAACCATTCGTGGTGAGAAGAAAATCGAACACGAGGAAAATCGCAAAGGCGTCTACATGTCCGAACGATCCTACGGGTCTTTCTATCGCACTGTTCCGCTACCTGCGGGCGTTGACGCCGACAAGGCCGATGCAACGTTCAAAAACGGCGTTCTAACGGTCAGTCTCCCAAAAACACCCGAGGCACAGGCCAGAATCAAACACATCCCTGTAAAAGCTGCGTGAATTGACAGGGGCCGGACCGCATCGGCCCCTTTCCACCGACAGAAAAAAGGAAACAAACATGCGCGCTGTTTTTCCTCGCCTCAGCTACCTACTCATCACGATCTGGATTGCGACACTGGGCTTCACAATTCCAGTAAACGCGCAAACGGCAGATCTGCCATTGTTCGTGAACGAAAACGGGCTGCCCTCACTGGCCCCGCTCTTGCAAGAGGTGACCCCCGCGGTGGTCAATGTGTCTGTCGAAAGGCGCGAAACGCTCACCCCGAACCCACTGTTCAACGACCCTTTCTTTGAGCGCTTTTTCGATCTGCAACCTATGCCCGAACAGCCGCAGCACCGCCGCCGCATGAGCGCGGGATCTGGTGTGATTATTGATGCCGATGTTGGCTATGTGCTGACCAATTCTCATGTTGTGGAAAACGGCGAACGGATACTCGTGACCCTCAAGGACCGACGTCAATTCGATGCGGAACTGATCGGCAACGATCCCGGAACAGATATTGCGTTGCTCAAGATTGACGCGGGCGATCTGCTGGCACTTGAGTTGGGCGACAGCGACCAATTGCAGGTCGGTGACTATGTTCTGGCAATCGGCAATCCATTCGGGCTTGGCCAGACGGTAACGGCTGGCATCATCAGCGCGCTCGGCCGCAGCGGGCTAAACATCGAAGGCTACGAGCACTTTATCCAGACCGATGCATCAATCAATCCGGGCAATTCCGGCGGCGCGTTGATCACCTTGGACGGTCAGTTGGTGGGTATAAACACCGCGATCATCGCGCCATCCGGAGGCAATGTGGGCATCGGTTTTGCAGTGCCCGCAAACATGGCCGATGCCGTTGTGGATCAACTTATTGCATATGGCGAAGTGCAGCGCGGGCAACTGGGGGTCATGGTGCAAGACCTTACGCCTGACCTTGCCGAAGCGCTGGGAATGGACACAAGCGTCGGTGCCGTAATCACGCAGGTCGAGCCGGGAAGTGCTGCCGAGGACGCGCAGTTACAGCCCGGCGATCTGATCGTATCCGTTGATGGCCGCCCAGTGGTCGGTGCGGCAGACGTGCGCAGTCAGATCGGGCTCAAGCGCGTTGGCGTCCAAGTCGAGATCGGCATCATCAGAGATGGCCAGACGCTCGAGATCAAAGCCTCATTGCGCAACGGTGGTCAGCTCCAGACCCGCCCAATCAGTCGTGGAACCAACAAACTCCAAGGGGCAGATTTGCGGGATCTAGGACCAGATGATCCGCAGTATGGCAACCTATCTGGTGTTGTTGTGACGCAAGTGGAAAGCAATAGCACTGCCGCCCGCGCGGGTCTGCAAACAGGCGATATCATTCTGGCTGTCAACCGCGTTCCAATCGGATCAGTCGCTGAATTGCGCGAACAATTAGCGTCAGTCAACGGCGCACTTGCGCTCACGGTCCAACGTGGATCAGCACGGATTTTCCTATTGTTACGGTGATCATTTCAAACCGCAAAAGGACCTCGACATGGATAAGAACGAAAGCAAGAACGATGACCACGTTGATCACGCTAAGATCGAGAGCCCAGAAGCCGACACAGACCCGGACAAGCGGCTTGAGGCGCTGACGGACAAATGGAAACGCGCCCTCGCAGAGGCTGAAAATGCACGCAAACGCGCGGACGTTGCACGGATGGACGGGCACGATCACGGCGTCGCTATCGGGGTTGAAGCCCTTGCGCCTGCATATGATGCGGTCTGCCGCGCGATCGAGGCGGCGCATGCCAGCCAAGACGCCGACACCTCGCAGATGACTGCACATCTGGCAGGTCTGCAGAACATAAAGACCGCGTTCGAAACCGGGCTAAAGGCGCTTGGCGTCAGAACGATTGCGCCAAAAAATACGCCATTTGATCCAATGCTGCATGAAGCCATGCAAATCGAGGAAACCGACAAGACCGCTGCGGGCGAAGTCCTCGTTCTGCACCGCCCCGGACTGGTGTTGGGAAAGCGGCTGATCCGACCGGCGCATGTAACCGTTAGCGCAAGCCCGGGCAAACCTGCAAAAGAAAAAAGTCCCGCAGATTAGTCCTACCACCCATAAAAGAAGACCCGAACCGCGACCTGCACTGCGGAGAAACAAAGAACCTGACGCAAACTCGAAAGTGGTTCACCTCGCCATTTCGATGGAACCAATTACGCACTTTGGAACACTTCCTGCTTTGTATCAGTTCGTATGCGATCAAGGAGATCCGTATGTGTTGGAACGCAGAAGTGTCAACCTTGATGGTGGCTGTCGGTACGGCAGCAACAGCCATCAGCTATCGACGCAAGGACCCAAGGGCGTTCTGGCTGACACTGGGCTTTTTCACGGTGATGGAGGGGCTCCAAGTCGCCGGATATGCAGTACTTGATCAGTGCGGGACGCCCGCAAACAAGTCGGTCACAATGCTGTCGTATCTGCACATCGCTGTCCAACCTATATTTATCAATGCCTTTGCACTGGAACTGGTTCCAAGTGAGGTCAGACAAAAGGCGCGTAGATTGGTTTTTAGCATCTGCGCACTTTCTACCATAGTAATGTTCTTACAAATTATGCCCATTGCGGAGTTCGGGTCGTGCTTGCCGGGCAGCGCGTTGTGTGCGGACCGACTTTGTACGGTTTCAGGAGACTGGCACATCGCTTGGGACGTACCTTACAACGGACTGGTGCTGCCTCTTGATCGTGTCTTGGGGATTTATGCGGGGTTCCCTACATATATGATCGCGGTTTTTCTCTTGCCGATGCTATATGGTGCGTGGCGATTTGTGCTCATGCATGCTTTCGTCGGGCCGATCCTGGCCTCGGCGATGACAACAAACCCTAACGAAATGCCCGCGATCTGGTGTTTGTTTTCAATCGCGATCTTGCTGATTGCACTTAGCCCTGCTGTGCGGCGACAAGTGTCGAGACCCAATAGCATGCGTACTGCAGCTTAGATTGAGCCAAGCCAAAGCCCACAATTCTATGGTATGTTGTAGGTGGCAAGAACTTCAGCATAGGCTGGATCCTGTTGCGCCAGAAAAAGTGTTGCCGTCAGCATTCCCTGCTTTGAACCGCAATCAAAGCGGCGGCCCGAAAAGCGAAAACCGGCAATGCCTTTAATCAAACCGCTTTGCGCGATAGCGTCGGTCAGTTGTATTTCGCCACCAATACCAGGACCTTGTTTGGCCAGCGTATCAAAAATGGCGGGATCCAAAATATAACGTCCTACAACGGCCATCTGCGACGGTGCAACATCGGCTGTTGGTTTTTCGACAATACTATCTGCAAAGACCAATCGGCCTTGTTGACCGGTGACAGACAGAATGCCGTACTCACAGGTCAGCGCCCAAGGTACTTTCATGACTGCAATCAAATGCCCTGCAATGTCGCAGTCATATGCATCTATCATTTGGCGCAAGCATCCCGGTACGCCAAGGATCAAGTCATCCGGCAGGATGACCGCGACCGGACCGTCCAGAAGATGCGGTCGCGCGCAAGCGACGGCATCGCCTAAACCCTTTGGTTCTAGCTGCATAACGAAAATCACTTCACAATCGCGCCTGTCGAGCGCTGCCAACTCAAGTTTATGTGCCAATTCAGCCTTGCCGTGATGGACCAGTGTTGTCCGTAGCTGGGCATCATCCATGACATAGTGCTGGATCGCTGCTTTTGATGGATGGCTGACAAAAATCATCCGCGCGATGCCGGCCTCTCGCGCCTCGTCAATCGCGTATTGAATCAAAGGTGTGTCAATCACCGGAAGCAGTTCCTTTGGTGTTCCTTTTGTTGCTGGCATGAACCGGGTACCCAGACCCGCCACAGGAAAAATCGCTGTCCGCACCTTTGATCGTGTCATAGCTGATTATCCTCTGCCAAAATCATGTGGCCACCTATGCCCGTCAAATCCGAGCACTTCCTTGCCCTCACCCACAAAACCATCGCGATTAAGGAGCAGTCTTGGGGTTTATACACAGTGTTCTTAGTGACCGAGTGAGGGACAGTCGCTTTGACTTATCTCAATCTAGGCGCCGGAGCGGGCCGCTCAGCCTAGTCCAATCAGCACTTTGACGAGCCGTATTGGGCATCTCACATCTGAGTGACCCAAGAGGAAATGACCGCCTGCCAGATCTGCGACCCTCACTTTATGCCCAGTTGAGTTGGAGAGACCGCCGCACGCGGCCTAAAAGCACGCAAGGCCACAATGCAGAACATCGCAGGTTGTCCGGCAGCTGCGCATTCAAGCCTTGCGACGGATGTACCATCAAGGGCGTATTTGATCGGATCGTAGCTATTTGACGATCACCACGGTTTGCTTTGCGTGATGCAGGACTTTCTGCGAAACACTTCCCAGAATGGCCTCTCTGAACTTCCCCAACCCGCGCGAACCGATTACGATCATATCGACATTCTGTTCTTCGGCGACTTCAAGAATTTCATCAGCAAAGTCACCATTGCGAACAAACGTTTTCACGTTGTTCGCACCTAATTCGCTACTTCTGTTTTCTGCATACGACACCAATTGATCGCCCAAAGAAGATAACACACGCGCCGTTTGCTCTATGACCTCGCCACCCGCCAGAAGATTGTCAAGTCGACCTGTCGCATAGGCGATATCGGGTAGGACCGTCCTGTGCGCCTGCTTTATCATATGTTCGACTTCTGCCATGCGGACCAGTTCCTGCGAAGGGCGCCCATGCATAAGAACATGAACAACAACAAGTTCCGCCGCGAGCTTTTTTGAAAGCTCCGAAGCGACCTCTAGGGCACGGCGCGCATTTTCGGACCCTTCGTAAGCGATAAGAATTTTCTTAAACATATTTTAACTCCTTGATATGTGCGTTTTCGCATTTGGTTCAAAAACCCTACATCCTCACTCAGCGGCGTTTTTAAACAGATCGCGCTTTGAGTGCTGGTACAGGTAGTCCCGCGTCAACGGGACCGCATCGATCTTGCGGGACAGTTGGAACTGGAAAACGGCCTGCGGACCATGCCGAAAGGTCTGTTCACACGCTGCCAAGTAAAAACGCCACATCCTGACGAAACGATCGTCGTACAAAGCCCTAACTTCATCCTGCTTGTCCGTGAACCGGTTAAACCAATGTCGCAGCGTGTATGCATAATGCAGTCGCCAGCATTCGACATCGGCTGACCACAGTTGCGAAGACTCGATGGCGACCGCTGTTTCTGACAAAGTGGGAACATACCCGCCGGGAAATATATACTTAGCAATCCACGGGTTTGTTCCATTGGGGCGGCCCATCCAGCCGATCGTATGAACAAGCGCAATACCATCGGGCGCAAGCCTGTTCCGGATTGTGTCGAAAAACACCTTGTGATGGGGTATACCGACATGTTCGAACATCCCGACAGACACGATCCGGTCAAAAGCACCCATCACACCGCGATAGTCGCAAAGCCGGAACTCGACCAGGTCGGACAGTCCTTCACGCGCGGCGCGCGCTGTCGCCCGAGTGTGTTGTTCTTTAGACAGCGTAATGCCGAGGACATGAGCGCCGTAGTCCCGCGCAAGGGTCAGCGCCATCCCGCCCCACCCGCAGCCGATATCCAGGACACGCATCCCCGGCGCGATCATCAGCTTGCGCGCAATATGGTCTTTCTTTTGCGCCTGCGCCAATTCCAGCGTGTCGGACTGGTCGCGAAAGTAGGCACAGGAATACTGCTGATCCGCATCCAGAAAAAGATCATAGAGTTCGCCTGACAGGTCGTAATGATGCGCCACGTTACGTTGGGAACGTGGCAGCACATTATTCTGTGTGAACCTGCGCGACACATGACGCATCTCCAAAAGCGGTTTTTGCCACCAGATGCGAGGGGCATTGTGCATGGCTTTGACGATCAGACCAAGCAATTCCTGCACATCGTCGCCCTCAATCGTGAGCCTCTCGTTCATATAGGCTTCGCCAAGGGCAAGCTCGGGATTGATTACCAGATGCCTAACTGTTGCGGTGTCATGTAAGCGCACTGTCAGCGGCACACCGCTGCCATCACCGTAACGACAAGGCTTGCCATCAGGCATCACAATAGTGAGCGATCCCTGCTGCAACATCGTTCTCAACATTCGGTCCAGTGCTTTTTGCCACATTACTTTTCCAATCCCACCCGGCTTGAGTTCGTGGAAATCAAGGTGCTTTGCCTAATTTGGTTCCTGACTGGCATTGAAAAAACCATTTCTGAAAAGTTAAATGAACTTCCACGATGAGAAGAAAGGCGGCGAGCTGATCCTCGCGCTACGAAGGCTTAGATTTGATCAAATCTATCAAGCACCTCCCGAGATACATTGAGCAATATCAATTGTAACCACCGCTTCCGGATAGGGATGCCAATCCCGAAAACGGTCGCCCAGAGACCGCGCCGCAATCAGCGGACCTGCGCGCTTTGCAACATTCCAAGTGGTAATCCCCCCTAAAATTAGTGGTGTTCAAAAGTAGAATTTTCTCGGCAAGATATCTGAGGAGATTTTTGATGAAGACAGCACGATACAGCGACGCACAGATTATGGGCATCCTGAAGCGGGCAGAGGGCGGCGTGCCTGTTTCTGAGCTGTGCCGCGAGCACGGGATGAGCAGCGCCAGTTTTTATAAATGGCGGGCCAAGTTTGGCGGGATGGACGCATCTTTGATTGTTGAGATGAAGGATATGGCCGAACAGAACCGGCGTCTCAAAAAAATGTATGCCGAGATGAGCATGCAGAACGATCTGCTAAAGGAAGCCCTTGGAAAAAAGCGCTAAGGCCGTCTCTAAGGCGAGAGATGGCCATGAAGGCGGTCGCACGGCACGGGGTCAGCATTGCGCTGGCCTGTCGCGCGTTTGAGATCAGTGAGACGTGCTATCGTCACAGCCCTGTGCTGAGCGATGAGAACGAAGAGATTGCCGACTGGCTTGAGCGCCTGACGGCAAACAAGCGTTTCTGGGGCTTTGGCTTGTGCTTTTTGTATCTGCGCAACGTCCAAGGCTATGGCTGGAACCACAAGCGTGTCTACCGGATCTACTGCGAACTGGAGTTGAACCTGCGGATCAAACCCAAGAAGCGCCTTAAGCGCGACAAGCCTGAACCATTAGCCGTGCCTGATGATGTCCCAAACGACACGTGGTCGATGGATTTTATGGCCGATCAGTTGGCAGACGGGAGGCCAATTCGGACATTAAACGTGTTGGATGATTTTAGTCGCGAAGGCTTGTGCATCGAAGTCGACTTCTCGTTGCCCGCCGAGCGGGTCATCCGAAGCTTGAACCAGATTATTGAGTGGCGCGGCAAACCGCAGACGATACGGGTCGACAACGTCCTATGCGCGGAATAATTGGCTGATTTGGCATCAGGTCATTGTCGTCTCGAGGCGTCTCGACACGTTTAAAGCATGGCTCAGTTCGGCG
>Ga0208544_10000745_pt1 | contig 24018 bp, 21 predicted proteins | sample DEB08_DNA_9_FD_184526 | JGI IMG/M metagenome (GOLD analysis project Ga0208544, IMG submission 184526) | Aqueous microbial communities from the Delaware River and Bay under freshwater to marine salinity gradient to study organic matter... | ecosystem: Environmental > Aquatic > Marine > Coastal ... | reverse complement strand
CTGACGGCAAAGGCCAGCGCTTTTTGGCCGTAACGAGTTGTTTTAACAGGGATATTTGCAGCTTTCCGAACAAAGCTGTCGCGGCCGTCCGCGCCGATGATCAGTCGCGCCCGGATGCGTGCGCCATCGCTCAACGTGACACGCGCCTCGGCCTGTCGGGTCAACACCTGCGCGGTGCCGGTGCCGGGGCGGAAATCAACGTTCGGAAGGTCGCCGATCGCGGCCACCATTTCGCGCCGCAGCAGCCAGTTCGGCAGGTTCCAGCCAAACGGAAGCTCGCCAATATCTGCGGCATCGAAATCATGGCTCGCGCGGGGTTCCGTCGTTTCACCGCCGGCGTCGACAATCCGCATGACCTGCAGCGGCGTCGCGTACGGCGCCAGACGCCCCCACAGGCCTATCCGCTCCAGAAAAGCTCGGGCAGGTTGCAGAAATGCCGTGGTTCTCAGATCGGCGCCCGCCGCCTCCCGCGTCATGATGGGGGCGGCAGGGTCCACACATATCACGTTAAACCCAGCCTGCCCAAAGGCCACCGCTGCGGTCAAACCGGCCACGCCGCCGCCAGACACAAGGATATCGGTATCGATCAGATCGCTCATGTCAAACACTTAGGGCGCGGGGCCAAGGTGGTCACGGCGTCAAAGAACCACACTCATCCAAGGGTGATGCGGATCAGCGTCAGAAACATGACCGCCACAAGGATCAGAGCGGGAATGATCAGGCCCGCGTAGCCCCAGATCAACACCGCGCTGCCCCAGAGGCCGACGACCATGGCGATTGCGTAGAACGGCGTATCTTCATCGCCTTCAACGGTTTCACGCGCGATCCGCCCCAAAAGCGGAATACGGTAGGTTATCTTCCGCGTGAAATGGTTGCTCGTATCATCGCTCGTCATGGTCATTGGCATTCTCCTGTTCCCGACTTGAGCTAGGGCATCGAAATGCGGAATTAAGGGGCGTTATTGCCGCACTGGGATCCCTATCGCTGCGATAGGGCAAGGCCGTGTTTCATACTTCAGCCGGTGATTGCGCCAAGAAAGCCTGTCAAATCGTCCGTATGGTGATGGATATGGTCGGCGGGCTCCGGCTCGGGTGCGACATGCACCGTGCGCAGCCCCATTGCATGGGGAGCGGACAGGTTTCTTGGGTCGTCTTCGAACATGGCAGCGCGGTTTGGGGCCAGTCCATCCAGTGCAAAGACCGTTTCAAACGCGACGCGTTCCGGCTTGGGTCGGAAATTGGCGTGTTCGACCCCGTAAACCGCATCGAACAACCCCGATAACCCACGATGCGCTAGCACCTGTTCGGCGTAGGGGGCGGTGCCGTTGGTATAGATGATCCGCCGTCCGGGCAGGGCGCGAATACGTGCCGCCAGTGCGGGGTCGGGGGTCAATACCGTGAAGTCTATATCATGCACGTCGGTGAGATATGGCGCGGGGTCGACCCCGTGGATATCCATGAGCCCGGCCAGCGTTGTGCCGTGTTCGCGCCAGTACTTGTGGCGAAGATGGTCGGCATGTTCACGGCTAACGCCAAGTGCGTCCATCACATAAGCGGTCATGCGGACATTGATCTGTGAAAACAGGGCCATATCAGGCGGATACAGCGTATGGTCCAGGTCAAAGACCCAGGTATCGACATGGGAAAAGGATGCAGCGGTCATGGAGAATGGCCTAGGCATCTGCGGGCCCAAGTGCAAGGCTTGCCATGCGGGCGGTAGGGTCGTAGCGTGATTGGTATACAAACGGATACCGATCATGGCCAAAGTCAACCCGCCGCAAAAAGATGCCTATGACCTGATCTTGCAGGCCATCGATGGGGGCATTTATCGCCCCGGTTCGCGGCTGGTTGAATCCGAGTTGGCCGAACGGTTCGGGGTCAGCCGTACGCCGATCCGCGAGGCGTTGCAGCGTCTGGAGACGCAAAGCCTGCTGACGCGCGATGGCCGCAGCCTTATCGTGGCCTCGTTGGACCACGCGCAAACCGCCGAGCTTTATGCGGTCAGAACCGAGTTGGAAGGGCTGGCGGCCCGGCTTGCCGCGCGCCACGCGGCGGAAGAAGAAATTCAGGTGCTGCGTGAGATGGTCGAGGCCGACCGCGCCTTGCTGGGCGATCCCGAGGCGTTGGCCCGCGCGAACCGCAGGTTTCATCACCAGATCCATCTGGCCAGCCATAACAGGTATCTGGTGCAGCAACTTGACCTTGTCTATCGGTCGATGGCCCTGATGGCGCGCACGTCTCTTGCGGCGGAGGGGCGGGGCGAAAAGGCGCTGGCGGAACATCAAAGCATTGTGCAAGCCATTGCCGACCGTGACGGCGACCGTGCCGCGCAGGCGCTCAAGGATCACCTTTCGATCGCGTTCGTTGTCCGGCTCAAGGAAGAAGCGGCCACTGCCGAACGTTCGGGTGCACAGTCCTTGTAAAGGGTGACAGGCGCAGCCACGGATGGGTGCGAAAACTGCCCATGAGCGGTCTTTGACCAATGAAACGGCCGCATCATGGTTTCTGAGGCGGCCAGCCAACTGGCAACCGTGGCAAGTGGATAGTAGAGCTCGACCAATGGGACCCACCTGCGCAATCGGCGTAAATGCGGCGCGCGCAACGCCATGGCCGAAATACCCATTCCGACCAACAAAACTGCCACGAACGCGACGCCCAGAATGCCATAGTGAATGGGGGACAAGACTGCATCCATCGGGTGTCGCACCCCGAACGGCTTGAGCGCGAGGCTCCATAACAGGGGGGCAAGCAGGAAACCCAACACCGCCCCCAAAAGTTGCACTTGCAGGCCGATGAAGCGGCGCGGGCCCAATTCGCGCAACAACCGGCGCGGGTGGCGCATCGCGCTGATCCACGTCATCAGATAGCCCTTGAGCCAGCGGGAGCGTTGCTTCACCCAAGGCCAGACGGCGGCGTTTGCCTCCTCGAAGGTGGTGGTATCGATGACTTCGGTGTCATAACCGTGACGGGTCAGGCGCAGGCCAAGTTCCGCATCTTCAGTGACGTTATGGGCATCCCAGCCTCCAACTTTTTCAAGCACATGCCGACGCAGGAACACCGTGGTGCCGCCAAGGGGCACGAACAGCCCAAGCTGCTGAACACCGGGCAGAAGCAACCGGAACCAGGTTGCGTATTCGACGGTGAAGCACCGGCTAAGCCAATTATGTGTCGCATTATAGTAATCTAGGCGTCCCTGCAGGCAGGCCACACGCGGCGGCAGGGCGGCAAAACAGCGAACGACCCGGCGGATCTGGTCGGGTTCAGGCCGATCCTCGGCGTCGTAGATGCCGACCACCGAACCGCGCGCGAAATTCAGCGCATAGTTCAGCGCCCGCGGCTTGGTGCGCGGATGTCCGGGTGGCACAGTTATTGCGCGCATCCAGCTGGGTAGACGACAGGTGGCGATGGCCTCTCTGGTGAGGTGATCGTCTTCCTCCACCACCAGCATGACATCAAGGAGTTCGGGCGGGTAATCCAACCGTGACAAGTTGGCGATCAATCCGCCAGCCACTTCGTTTTCCTTGAAGAGCGGGACCAAGATGGTGACCACGGGCATCCGGACAAGGGGTGGAGGCGACGCAGGTTTCGCGGCCTTGTCGAGCGCCCTTTCGGCCCGCAGTGCGGCCCCTGCAGCCGCGAATTTCAACGCCACATTGGCCGCAAAGACCAGTATGGCAAGGCTGTAGACCGTCACGATGGTTGCGGTTGGAAACAGAAGCAGGCCCAACAGAAATCCCGCAGCAACCAGCCCGACAACGCGCGCCAACTGCACCGGTCTTATGTTGCGGCAACTGTTATCTTGCGGTGCCCGCCCTTCGGCGATCCGGGCGAGGTCGGTGCCGTACAGCACCGTTTGGGCGTCTTGAACGGCGTCGCGTCCGGCCAGGGCAATGATGACGCGCTGACCCGACTCTGCGAAGGCTTCCCTGATCTCCAAGGAGCGGTCAGGGCGGTTCGTGACCACCACAAGTGCAGATCCGGCCCGTCTCCAGACAACAGCATTCAGCGCAATCGCCTTTGACGCACCCAGCAGATGCGCCAGCGCAGGATCAGGAGGATCGTTGTTGAGATCAGCAATCCCGGTTCCATGCTGAATAGAAAGCGCTGACAGAAGCTCGGTTTCGGTCACCACGCCGCGCGACACAAGAATTTCGCCAATCTGGAGGTTCTGGTGACGTTGCAGCGCCAGCGCGATAAGCAGATCATCCGGTGTGAGGACGCCACGCTGGATGAGAATTTCGGCCAATAACGCCTGAGCGCGACGCCCCCGAGGGATCGGTGGGGGCGCCGCAGGATCGACTACGCGAAGGGCGTTGGCGCCTCCGGGTGACTTGGTGGTCTGGGTTCGCTGCATTTGCACCCGGTCTCTCATCGATCCGGAGTTCACACTGGCTGCGATCGGTTAACCGGAGGTTAACAACCTATCTACAAATCTGGGAAATGCGCACGTCAAGCCAAGGCGCGGCGCGTGTCACGCCGCCCGTTCGCGCATGGCTTGGGCAAACCGTTCGAACAGGTAATAGCTGTCTTGCGGACCCGGGCTGGCTTCGGGGTGATACTGCACGGAAAATACCGGTCGGCCATCGACACGGATGCCGCAGTTCGACCCGTCAAACAGACTGACATGGGTTTCCAGCACGCCGTCGGGCAAGGTCTGGCTATCGACGGTAAACCCATGGTTCATCGAAGTAATCTCGACCTTTCCGGTATCCAGATCCTTGACGGGATGGTTCGCGCCATGGTGGCCGTGGTTCATCTTGATCGTCTTGGCCCCAAGGGCAAGCGCAAGCATCTGATGGCCAAGGCAGATGCCGAAAATGGGCAGATCCGCAGCAAGAACGCCTTGGATCATCGGGACGGCATAGGCCCCGGTTGCTGCCGGATCGCCGGGCCCGTTGGAAAGAAACACGCCATCGGGGTTTTGGGCCATGACGTCATCGACCGTTGCGGTCGCCGGCAGAACCGTGACATCGCAGCCCGCGCTGGCAAGGCACCGAAGGATGTTGCGTTTCGCGCCATAATCTATGGCCACCACTTTGTGGCCGGGGCCCTCGCGCCGGGTATACCCCTCAGGCCATGCCCACCGCATTTCGTCCCAACGATAGGACTGCGCGCATGTCACGTCGCGCGCCAGATCAACGCCCTCAAGCCCCGAAAAACTGCGCGCGGCCTTGACCAGCGCTTCCAGATCGAACTGTCCATCGGGGTTGTGTGCCATGGCGACGTGCGGCGCGCCCTGCTGACGAATGGCGCGGGTCAAGCGCCGGGTATCAATGCCGCCCATGCCGATGCGGCCCCGCCTCAGTAGCCACGGCTCCAACTCTTCCGCGGCGCGCCAGTTGCTGGGTTCAGTCGGATCCCATTTTACGATCATGCCTTCGGCGACCGGATTCGCGGTTTCATCATCTTCGGGTGTCACGCCCGTGTTGCCGATATGGGGAAAGGTGAAGGTCACGATCTGCCCTGCATAGGACGGATCGGTCATGATCTCCTGATAACCTGTCATGGCGGTATTGAAACACAGTTCAGCCACGCGCTGCCCCGTTGCCCCGAACCCCCGTCCATAGAAGACGGTGCCATCAGCAAGGGCGAGGCAGGCGGTCGGATGATCGGACATGGCATGTATCTCCGTTGGCGGCGGGCAAACTTGTGCGGGTTTAGGGGGCCGGGGGGCAGGGGTCAAGCGCCCCCCGCACCGAGCAGTTGTTGCGGCGCTGCCTTTGCCCTATCAAGCGGGCTTGGGGATAGCAAAAGGAACCCGCAATGTCATTGAGAGAGCGGATTTCGACGGGTCTGAAACAGGCCATGCGCGACAGGGATGCCACGCGTTTGTCGACACTGCGGCTGATCAACGCCGCGATCAAGGACCAAGACATCAACGCGCGCGCCAAGGGCGACCACGATGGCGTGGACGACACCGAAGTGCTGGCGATTCTGGGCAAGATGGTAAAGCAGCGTCAGGAAAGCGCGCGCGCCTATGAAGAAGGCGGGCGGCTGGAACTTGCCGAGAAAGAGCGCGAAGAGATCACCGTAATAGAAGAATACCTGCCCCGTCAGTTGGACGAAAACGAGGTCAGCAAGGCCGTGGACGCTGCAATCGCCGAGACTGGCGCGGAGAGTATCCGCGACATGGGCAGGGTTATGGCGACCTTGAAGGGGAAGTATACCGGCCAGATGGATTTCGGCTTGGTCGGGCCCATGGTCAAAGGGCGACTGGGCTAAGCGCAGGCCCGCGCCGACCCGACAAGGAAGACATGGGATAGCCGAGAGCTTGCCCGGTCTTTTGCGGCGGGTCGCGCAACCGCCGGGGTGCCAAGTAGACGTTCGTCCACGGCATTTCATGGTTGCAATCGAAATGGCATGGCCATTGCTACGTGACCACAGCGTCCACTTATCGTGGACGTGTCGCACGCCTGCGGGTGGTATCGGCAGGAGTAGTGGGGCCGCCGCGGTTCAAAGAGAACCACAGTCAGGTCGGGCGCAATTCCCGTTCGAGCCTGTCCTTCAGCGCCACCCGTTCCGGCGGCGTCAGAAATGCGCCCAATTCAATCTCGCGGTCTCCGCCCTGAAGTGTCAGGTAATTCGGAACCGGGCCGCCCTTGGTGTGCAGCGCAATCCGCACCCAATAGGGGTTCGCTTCCCAATCGCGCGGCTGTTTGCGCGGTTCTACCCGTTCGATTCGCACCAGATCTGACCAGAGGGTTACGTCTTCGTAGATATCTTGGTCGCGCCACGACCGTTTCAGGCCGAACCAGATGCCGACAACTGCGGCAATGACAAAAGGCAGCAGCCCCCAGAACACGGCCGTGCCGATGACCGACAGCAGCGGCAGAATGATCAACGCAGCCGTTGCGCCGATAAACCAGACGAAGCCTTCAGGCGTCAGCGATTTGTGCGGCGTCAGGCGCAGGTGCAACCGGGGCGCACCGCGTGCAGAAAGGGCCCCGGTTTGCACCGGAGCCCCTTGTTCATATGTCAGGTCGCTGACCGGCATGGTTTAATGATGCGGGTTACGATCCCACATCTCGCGTGTGGGAAGTTCTTCAAAGGTATGCTCGGGCGGCGGATTGGGCAGCGTCCATTCCAGTGTATCGGCATGTTCGCCCCAATATGCGGGTTCCGTCACCTTGCGACCGTAGAACAGCGAATAGAAGATCAGCCCGATGAAGAACAGGAACGAGGCGAACGAGATGAACGCACCGATCGAGCTGACGTAGTTCCACAGCGCGAACGCATCAGGATAGTCGATGTACCGACGCGGCATGCCCTGACGTCCCAAGAAGTGCTGAGGGAAGAATGTCAGGTTGGCGCCAATGAAGAACGCCCAGAAATGCAGCTTGCCGGCCCATTCGGGATAAGCACGTCCGCTCATCTTGGTGAACCAGTAGTAGACCGCCGCAAAAATTCCGAACACAGCACCAAGCGACATCACATAGTGGAAGTGCGCCACGACATAGTAGGTATCGTGATAGGCCCGATCGACGCCTGCCTGGCTCAGCACGATGCCGGTCACGCCGCCAAAGGTGAACAGGAAGATAAATCCGATGGCGAAAAGCATCGGCGTGGCGAAGGTGATCGACCCCTGCCACATGGTTGCAATCCAACTGAAGATCTTGATGCCGGTTGGCACCGCGATCACCATGGTTGCAACCATGAAATACGCCTGCTGCGTCAGGGTCATGCCGACGGTGTACATGTGGTGTGCCCACACAACAAAGCCGAGACCGCCGATTGCCACGAGTGCGTAGACCATCGGCAGATAGCCAAAGATCGGCTTTTTCGAGAAAGTGGACACCACGTGGCTGATCACGCCAAAGGCGGGCAGCACGACGATATACACCTCGGGGTGACCGAAGAACCAGAAGATGTGCTGGTAAAGGATCGGGTCACCGCCACCGGCCGGATTGAAGAACGTGGTGTCGAAGTTCCGGTCCGTCAGCAGCATGGTGATTGCACCTGCCAGAACCGGTAGAGACAGAAGCAACAGCCATGCCGTTACAAAGATGGACCATGCAAACAACGGCACCTTGTGCAGGGTCATCCCCGGCGCGCGCATGTTCAGGAAGGTCGTGATGATGTTGATCGATCCGAGAATCGAGCTGGCACCAGAGACGTGGACCGCGAAAATCGCGAAGTCTACTGCGCGGCTTGTGGCGACGTTCTGGGCAGAAAGCGGTGGGTAGAACGTCCAACCTGTCCCGGCCCCGCCATCGACGAAGACCGAACAGAACGCCAGCGACGTGCCCGCGACGTAAAGCCAGTAAGACAGGTTGTTCAGGCGCGGGAACGCCATGTCGGGCGCGCCGATCATCAGCGGCATGAAGTAGTTGCCGAATCCGCCGAACAAGGCGGGAATGACGACGAAGAACATCATCAAGACGCCGTGGCCCGTGATCATCACGTTCCACATTTGCCCGTCTGGAGAGCATTCGCCCGCTGCCGCAGCAGTCAGCCGCGCGCCTTCGGTGCACATATACTGTACGCCGGGCTCCATCAGCTCCATCCGCATGTAGACGGTGAATATGACCGAAATCAGCCCCACCACACCAGCGGTGAAGATGTAAAGGATGCCGATATCCTTGTGGTTTGTGGACATGAACCACCGGGTGAAGAAACCCGGTCGCTCGTGGTCATGTCCAGAAATGGCGGCGTCAGCCATGTTCTGCTCCTGTTCAACTTGTAATGTTGGCAGGGGGGCCAGCGCCCTGCCACGGATTTCTGAGTGCCCTTGTAATGCGCAGGTGCATCCGGTGCAACGCAGGAGCAGCAGATTGAGTGGGTAAAATTGCCTCAGCGCCCTTGCGCGGCAAGCTGACATCACACTGCCGAAAAACTTGACGGAGGCGGGGCGGCACGCGGCAACGTGAAAGCGGGGCACGAAAGAATGCGCCAGCCCAGAGATGTTGCCGCGCGTTCCAACGGCCGCGCCCTGTGCGGGCCTGACGGCGGTTGGCAGCGGCGGCACATTTGATCCCTGATTCAGGGTCAGGCGGTGCTTGCGGTTACGATGAACCGGGTGAGGCAATGACCAAAATAACTGATGCGGCCATGATGACCACCAAGCCCGTCAATGCAAGAACAAGAACCGCAATTTCCATGCGATCACGATTTTCTCTCTGAGCAGTCCTTGCCAACATTTACTTTCCTAATCTTTAAAAAATCTACTGTGGTTCGTTCGGCCGGATATTGGGGCGCTGGTGGTAGACATCTGACGCTGTCAAAAGGCGCAAAGTGTTCGCCAAGGTGGCGGCAATGCGGCATCGGTCGCTTGTCAGGCAACGCACTGTTCAGTCTTGCGAAACACTGCCGAGAGGCGATGTGCTCTCGCCGAAAACCGTTTCAAAGCTGTGTTTGAGCGATAGATCGAGATCGTTCATCGTCACGGGCAGTCCCAGATCCACAAGGCTTGTGACGCCATGGCCGCTAATGCCGCACGGCACGATGCCGGTGAAGTGTTCAAGATCCGGGTCAAGGTTGATCGAAAGACCGTGAAAGCTGATCCATTTCCGCAGGCGAATGCCAATTGCGGCGATTTTGTCTTCACGCGGGCTGCCATCGGGCAGGGCCGCTTTTTCGGGGCGTTGCACCCAGACACCGACGCGGCCAGGGCGGATTTCGCCGGTCACGCTGAAGTCTGCAAGTGCCGTGATGATCCACGTTTCCAACTGCTGCACAAACTGGCGGACGTCGCGACCGCGCTTGCCGACGTCCAGCATGACATAGACCACCCGCTGGCCCGGACCGTGATAGGTGTACTGACCGCCGCGCCGTGCGGCGTAGACAGGGAAGCGGTCAGGGTCAGTCAGATCGGCTGCATTGGCCGAGGTGCCCGCGGTGTAAAGAGCACGATGTTCGAGCAGCCATATTGCTTCATCCGCTTCACCACGCGCGATGGCATCGGCGCGGGCCTCCATCCAGGCCACGGCGGTCAGGTAATCGGTCAATCCGTCGGTGATGATCCATTCGACCAATGCATTACCGGGGCAACAGCCCCGCCTCCTTGATTGAGATATTGGCGCGGCTGGCCGGAATGTCACGCCGATATCATGATCACAACCATGATCCACGCCAATTGCGCGCGTTTGTGTTGTGCCTGCCAGCAACGGCGCTTTGCGGGTTCTTGTGGTCACAAGCAGGGGGGGCGTACGGTCGCCTGTCCCGCAGGACGCGTCCCAGATCACGACCAAAGCTGCGTTGTTTTGGCCGTCCGTGAAATTCGCGCCGGACCCCCTTCACAAGCAACCCGCCCTCGGCTATCTAGCCGCGACCTACCCTGAACACGTGCGCTCGTGGCGGAATGGTAGACGCGCAGCGTTGAGGTCGCTGTGGGGTAACACCCGTGAGAGTTCGAGTCTCTCCGAGCGCACCAGTTTCATTGATTGCCGAATTTTCGGGGATCAGTGCCGACGGAACCGGCATGGATGGATGTCTGAAGGCCGCGATCCATGGCGGCATGTCCGATACCCGCAAGGTACAGTACCAACCCCGCCGGGGACCGCCCGTCCATGACTTAACTGCTGCCCAGCACCTGCGCTGCGATTTGCGCGATTACGGGGGCAATCTGCCCACCCCGCATGCCCGATTGAAGGCTGCGATGATAAAGCATCTGCAACAGCAGTTCGTCATGTCGTGTCAGGACGCCGAATTCCTCGTCGTCGTTGAAGATCGAGGGCCAGACGTCATCATCGTCGTTGGCAAGTCCCATGCCCTGCGCCAGTTCTTCTTCCATGCAGGCGCGGCGAATCCGGGGCGGGTGTTCCGCGCGCACCACGGCAACCGCATTGACGTAACCCCGCGTGGGGTCTGGATCTGGCCATGCCAGAACGATGCAGCGCGTATTGCGGCCCATCCCCGTGATCGCGTTGATCGCATTGTTCGAAAGCCCGGGCACCAGTTGGCGTAACAACGGCGCGGAGTCTGCACGCTCCACATCTGACACCACAAGAACATGGAAATTCGGATTGCTGGTGGTAACGGTCACAGAATGACCGCTTGCTGTCTGCAGGCGTTCGGCGATGTCATTGATTGCAGCCATGTCGGCACGTTGCTGGGCCTGCGGAATGGACTCGCCGAACTGAACGCCAAGACGTACGGGTTGTTCCCACCGGCGCAGCGGGGTCGCGCCACCGGCGCGCATGGAGCCTGAGCTCATTGAATATTCAGATTGCAACGCGATCGTTGCGAAATGGCTGGCAAGTGTGGTCGCATCCAGCGTCTCCAGACCTGCGCGCCGATCGGTGCGCAGGCGACCTTGGGTCATCAGGCGCTGTTCCATCTGCTGGTAATGCGCGGCCAACGCCGTGCCTTGGGGGTCTGTCGCAGTTGCAACGCGGTCAGCCAAGGTTGGCTGGCGCTGCGCGGTGGCGGGGCCACACAGCATTATCGCGGCGCAGGCTGCCGCGGACAAGATGGACTTGGCGATGGTTGATGACACCGGCGCAATACCCCTTCCTTGCGGACCTGCGATGTTGACCGGATAACGATTGGGCCGTCGGGGCAAAGAGTCAACGCGGATGACGAGGCATGGCGGCGCGCGAGGGACCTAAAGCTGCGGGGTCAGACCCGCTGCCTGCAACGCGTTGAGGCGCGCATAGGCGCCATCGGCGCCGATTAATTCTTCATGCGTGCCCTGTTCGATCACCCGCCCCTTGTCGATCACGATGATCTTGTCGGCGGCACGGATCGTTGACAGACGGTGAGCGATCACGAGCGTGGTTCGGCCCTGCGCCAATCGCGTCAGTGCCAGTTGCACCAGGCGTTCGGATTCGGCGTCAAGGGCTGAGGTGGGTTCGTCCAACAACAAGATTGGTGCCGACTTGAGCATCGCGCGCGCGATGGCAACCCGCTGCCTCTGCCCACCTGACAAGGACCCTCCCCGAGGGCCGACCCGTGTACCCAAGCCCTCGGGGAGGGTGTCGGCGAAATCGGTGACAGAGGCGGATTGCGCCGCGTTGCGGACATCGGCATCGCTTGCGTCAAGGCGCCCAAGCCGGATGTTCTGTGCGATGGTTTCATCGAACAGCGCTGTGTCCTGACCAACCGATGCAATCATGTTCCGAAGCACGGTTATGTCTGCATCGGTCGTGGCCGTCCCGGCAATGCACACCGTACCGCTATCGGGATCGATCAGCCGTGTCAGAAGGGAGAAGACAGTCGATTTACCCGCGCCCGAAGGGCCGACAAGCGCCGTGGTCTTGCCGGCCTTCGCAGTGAAGCTGACGCCATTCAGGACCGGCGCTGTTCCATAACTGAAATGCACGTCGTCAAATACAACGTCACCGGGGGCCATCGGTTTGGGATTTGCAGGTGAGATGATGGTCGGCTGCACCTCCAGCACTTCGTAGAGCCGCTCCAGCGATGCCAAGGCCGCCTGGAGTTGCCCGGCGATATTTGCAAGGCGTCTGAGCGGGTCGAACAAAAGGGCAAGCGCCGTGAAAAATGACATGAACTGGCCGACCGTCTTGTCGCCATCGACAATCTGCGCCCCGCCGAAATACAGAACCGCCACAAATCCGACGGCGGCGATGACGTCGATCATCGCAGGGTTCCCGGCCTGACCCCTCTGGGCGCGGATCGCGTTGGTCAGAAAGCCTTTGACCTCGTGCTGAAATCGGGCGTGTTCATACGCTTCCAACCGGTTGACCTTAATGGCGATAATGCCATGAAAGATCTCGTCCAACCGGGTCGAAAGCCGCGCCGCAGCCTCGCGCGCGGCACGCGTCGTTGCCCGGATCAGCCGTTGCAGGACCAACATGGGAAGGATCAGCAGCGGGATGCCGACCAACGCAAGAAGCGTCCATTGCCAGTCCGACACGAACATGACGGTCAAAAGCGACAGAAGCGTAATGGTGTCCCGGCCCAATGACATGACCGCGGTCGACGCGGCACCTTGCAGGGAAAGCGTGTCGCCACGGACCCTTTCGATCAGTGCGCCGGGCGCATTTTCTTGAAAGAACTTTGCATCCAGACCGAGAAAGTGACCCACCAGCCGGTCCTGAAGCGACGTGGTGACGCGCAAGCCGATCCCCACGATGATCAGGCGCTGACCAAACCCGGCCAGCGCACGCAAGATGAACACGCCCGAGATGGCAAAGGCGATCCAGCCCACGCCTTCCATACTACCTGCCGCGAACATCTGATCGAATAGCGGCTGTATCATGTAGGCGAACCCGCCGAGCGCGGCGCCCTCGACCGACATCAGCACGACAGCCACAACCATCAGCGGCCAATATTGCACGATGTGTTCACGCCAAAGCCGCCCAAGAAGATGAATCGCCTTGGGGCTTGGCTTGGTCGGGAAATTGCTTTCGAAAGTTTCGTGGTCTTGCATGTGCCGTGTTTGTCCTTGGGAGCGGTGCCTACGCGATGGCGCGGTGCGCAGCAAGTCTTACGCCAAGTTGCGATGGATACGACCAAACTGCGCCGCAAACAGTGCAAACTTCGTAATTTGTCGACGAGATGTCGCAAATGAACGGTTGAATGTCGGCCAAGGGTTTGTTTTGATGGCATCGAAAGCGTGGGACACATCGCGTTGAACAGCAGGGGAGTGAGGGTTGACCTCAGATAACAGTGCGGCGTTTGTCGCCTTTGATCGTGTGCAAAAAAGTTACGATGGCGAAACGCTCGTCGTCAAAGACCTGAACCTGTCTATTCCGAAGGGTGAGTTTCTGACGATGCTCGGGCCGTCGGGGTCCGGCAAGACGACGTGTCTCATGATGTTGGCCGGGTTTGAAACCGCGACACATGGAGAGATCACGCTGGGCGGCAAGCCCATAAACAATATCCCGCCCCACAAGCGCGGCATCGGCATGGTCTTTCAGAACTATGCCCTTTTCCCCCACATGACCGTCGCGGAAAACCTCGCGTTCCCATTGGAAGTGCGCAAGATCGGCAAGTCCGACCGCGAGGCCAAGGTCATGCGCGCGCTTGATATGGTTCAGATGGGTGCGTTTGGCGGCAGGCGTCCGGCCCAGCTGTCGGGTGGTCAGCAGCAACGTATCGCACTGGCCCGCGCTTTGGTGTTCGAGCCCGAGTTGGTCTTGATGGACGAGCCGCTTGGCGCGCTGGACAAGCAGTTGCGTGAGACGCTTCAGTTCGAGATCACGAACCTCGCACACCAGCTTGGGATTACCACGGTCTATGTGACGCACGATCAGACCGAGGCGCTGACAATGTCGGATCGGGTAGCCGTATTCGATGATGGTCGTATTCAGCAGCTTGCGCCGCCTGACGAGCTGTATGAAAGGCCGCAAAACAGCTTTGTCGCGCAGTTCATCGGTGAGAATAACACCCTGATGGGAACGGTTTCCGCGATGCGTGGGGATACCGCCGAGGTCCGCCTTGATAGTGGTGAAATGATCGAGACGGTTCCAGTGAACGTTTCCAATGTGGGCGACCGCACGCTGGTGTCTATCCGACCCGAGCGGGTCGAATACAATGCCGAACGTCTGTCGTCGGATGCGCACACACTGAATGCGGAAGTTCTGGAATTCATCTATATGGGTGACATCTATCGCACCCGCCTGCGCGTTGCCGGTCGTGAGGATTTCATCATCAAGACCCGCAACGCCCCCGATCAACGACGTCTTGCCCCCGGTGAGAAGATCAAGATCGGCTGGCGGCCACAAGATTGCCGGGCGCTGGACGCCTGAGCAGACATGGCGCCCGGCACGAAACGTGCCTGCGCCCAATGAAACCCGGACATGCCGGGCAACGAACAAAGTCGAACAACAAGGAGAGACGTATGAAACTCAAGAATCTTATGATGATGACGGCGGTGGCCGGATTGGCCGCACCGGCAGCATTCGCCGATGCCCACATGGCAGACTCGGTTACCTTTGTCAGCTGGGGCGGCGCGTATCAGTCAAGCCAGATCAATGCCTACACAGACCCCTACATCGCGGCAAACCCCGGTGTTCAGGTCATCTGGGACGAAAGCAGCTCCGAGGCCGTGGCGCGTCTGCGGGCGATGAACGAAGCGAATAACCTGACTTGGGACCTTGTCGATGTGGAGGCTGCCGACGCCATCCGCCTTTGCGATGAAGGTCTGGCCATGGAAGTGGATCACGACGAAATTCTGGCACCGGCGCCCGATGGGACACCGGCCAGCGAAGATTTCGGCGACATGATCGTTTCCGACTGCTTTATCCCGCAAATCGTGTTCTCGACCACCTTCGGGTATCGTACCGACATGGTTCCGGAGGGCGTAGCCGCACCGACGAGCGCTTGCGACGTGTTCGATGTGGAGACCTATCCGGGTCGCCGCGCCTTGAACCGGAACCCGATCGCCAACATGGAATGGGCGCTGATCTGTTCGGGCATTGCCTACGAGGATGTCTATGACATGCTCGAAACCGAAGCAGGCATTACGATGGCCTTCGCGATGCTTGATACAATCAAGGAGAACACCGTCTGGTGGACCTCCGCCGCAGAAGCGGTTCAGCTTTTGGCAGATGGCGAAGTGTTCATGGGTTCGTCCTACAACGGACGTCTGTTCGCAGCGATTGCCGAGCAGAACCAGCCGATCGGAATGGCTTGGGACTGGCAGATGCTTGATCTTGACGGCTGGATCATCCCCGCCGGTCTGCCCGAGGATCGTTTGGCCCGCGTGATGGACTTCCTGTATTTCGGCACGGACACTCAGCGTCTTGCTGATCAGGCCGCATATATCTCGTATGGTCCGGCACGGGCTTCGTCCGCTCCGCTGGTCGGATTGCATGCCGAGCTTGGGATCGAAATGGCGCCGCATATGCCGACCGAGCCGTCCAATGCCGCAAACACCTTCGTGAACAACTACGTGTGGTGGGCCGATTATCGCGACGATCTTGACTCGCGGTTCCAGGCTTGGCTGGCACAGTAAGTACGCAATGGGGGTGGGCACTCGTGCCCACCCCTACTTCCACTTCCGACATGCGCGACCACAAAAGGCGACACCCATGCCCAAAGGCTACATCATCGGCCACATCACCGTGACCAACCCCGATGCATACAAGGAATACGTGGAGCGTGACACGCCCATCCTGCAAGCTCTTGGGGGCCAGTTCATCGTACGCGGCGGGCAGGCGGAAGTGATGGAAGGCGAAACCCTGATGCGGCATGTCGTCATCGAATTTCCCAGCTACGCGCAGGCAATGACTGCCTACAACGACCCGGAATACCAAGAAGTCGCCGATATCCGGCGACGCAACGCTGATAGCGTCATTATCGTGGTTGAGGGTGCCTGAGCCATGACAGAAAGCGCCACAAGCCCGGATGACTTCGCAGCGACCGCGCAAGATGGCGCTCAGAAAAAGGGTGCCCGTCAAGCTCCTGTGTTGGCCGCTGATGGCCGCCCGCTGAAGGCATCATTGAACCGTGCCCTTCGGGCGCAAAAAATGCGTGCGCTGATGCTGATTGCGCCGCTTCTTATTTTTATCCTTGTCACGTTCGTGGCCCCGATCGCGGATATGCTGTTCCGCTCGGTCGAGAACCAGATCGTGTCGGAAACCTTTCCGCGGACCGTGATGTCCTTGGAAGAATGGGACACCGACGGCCTGCCGGGCGAAGATACCTATGCCGCCCTGACGTATGATTTTGTCGAAGCGGCCGAACGTCGCCTCCACACACGAGTGGGAAGCCGCCTTAACTACGAAACCACGGGTATGTCCTCGATCTTTCGCAAATCGGGACGTGATGTCGGGGATGTTGGCGAAGCCTATGCAGATCAGTTCATCGCGCTGGATCCCGCGTGGGAGGACCCTGCAACTTGGGTGACATTGCTGGGATCTCAGGACTGGCTTCGTGATCAGGCTGAATGGACAGCAGACGCCACCGAAGCGCGTAGCGCTGACATGGTCTTTGACATTTCCGAGCCGCGGTTCGCCTTGGCAACAGCGCCACGCGTGCTTTTGCCGGAAACGGCCGATGCCTATCGGTCTTTTGCCCAAACCATTGCGGATGTCGACCAAGACAGCCCGACCTCGGAGGAACCGTGGAACAGCGTTTATCTGGCGCTGTATCGCGACTTGATGCGCACCGATGCCGCCACGATCGCGGCGTATGATGGACCCGGACGCGACTTGTTGGTTGCCGCGGATGCTGCGGTCGATGGGTTCGAAGCAGTCGATCTTCAGGCGCTCTATGCCGAGATGGACGACGGATGGGTTGAAATGCCAATCTGGGAAACGTTCGAGGCGTTTTCCGACCCCTACACCGCCGGTTATTTCCTTGCTGCCGTCGACCTGCAACTGACCCCCGATGGGATCGAGGCACAGCCCGAAAACCAACGGGTTTATATCCTGCTGTTCCAGCGGACGATCTTCATGTCGCTGATGATCATGGGGATGTGTGTTCTTCTGGGCTATCCGATTGCCTTCTTGCTTTCGAACCTGTCGATGCGTGCGTCGAACCTGTTGCTCATTCTGGTGCTGTTGCCTTTCTGGACGTCGCTTCTTGTGCGGACGTCTGCGTGGAAGGTGCTTCTGCAACAGGAAGGCGTGATAAACGATATTCTGGTCTGGATCGGACTTGTGGCTGACAATGACCGATTGGCCCTGATCAACAATCAGTTCGGCACGATCATTGCGATGACCCACATTCTGCTGCCTTTCATGATCTTGCCGCTCTATTCGGTGATGAAAACCATCCCCCCCACATACGTGCGGGCCGCAAAGTCATTGGGAGCGACCAATTGGACCGCGTTCTGGCGAGTCTATTTCCCACAGTCGATCCCAGGGATCGGGGCAGGTTGTATCCTCGTGTTCATTCTTTCGATTGGCTACTACATCACGCCCGAACTGGTGGGCGGACGGACGGGTACGTTCATCTCGAACCGGATCGCTTTCCATATCTCAACAAGTCTGAACTGGGGTCTGGCTGCCGCGCTTGGTTCCATCCTGCTGGCGCTGGTTCTGGCGCTCTACTGGGTCTACGATCGGATCGTGGGCATCGACAACGTGAAGCTGGGGTGAGCAAATGAACGAATTACCGCCATATGCCACAATCGGCCAACGAGTCTGGTTCTATTCATTCCGGGTTATCTGTGGGCTGATCTTCTTTTTCTTGATCGCGCCGATCATCACGATCATACCCCTCAGCTTTAATGCCGAGAACTTCTTTACCTTCACGCCCGGGATGCTGGCGCTGGACCCTGACGCCTACAGCCTGCGCCACTACGAGGATTTCTTTACAAACCCGGATTGGCAGCAGGCGATGTGGAATTCGGTGCGGATTGCGCCGGTGGCTACGATTATGTCGGTCTCCTTGGGAACACTGGCAGCTATCGGGCTTAGCCAGTCACATGTTCCGTTCAAGGGGACGATCATGGCGATTCTGATTTCGCCAATGATCGTGCCGCTGATCATCTCGGCGGCGGGCATGTATTTCTTTTATTCACGGATCGGGCTGCAAGGCACCTATTGGGGCGTGGTTCTGGCGCATGCGGCGCTGGGCATTCCGTTCGTCATCATCACGGTCACAGCGACGCTGGTGGGCTTTGACCGCTCGCTCACGCGGGCGGCTGCATCGCTTGGCGCCAACCCCGTGACAACGTTCTTCAGGGTGCAAATGCCGCTGATCTTGCCCGGTGTGATTTCTGGTGGATTGTTTGCCTTCATCACGTCGTTTGACGAGGTTGTGGTGGTGCTGTTCGTGGGTTCGGCCGCCCAGAAAACACTGCCTTGGCAGATGTTTATCGGCCTGCGCGAACAAATCAGCCCCACCATTCTGGCAGTGGCAACCATTTTGGTGATCTTCTCGATTGCGTTGCTGACAGTGGTCGAGCTGCTCCGGCGCCGGTCCGAACGGTTGCGGGGGATGTCGCCCGGCTGAGCGCAGACTGAATCCGGAGAATGAGCGCCACAGATTCACCTTATTTCTAGCTTTTGTAGGACAGCGTGTTTGGCAATCACTTGAATTGCCCTGTCTTGCAAAGGATGGCCTGTGGCCTACTCCATCTTCATGCTTCCCGAAGGTCTGATGACCGTGACTGGCACCAACGGCGGTTCGGGGTTGGACGGTGTGACCCAAGGGTCGGGCGTGCACATGGTCGGCGCAACGATCACGTTGAACTCGAACGCGTGGGTCAAGATCGAGATCAATGATAACGACCCTAGCTTTCAAGACAACGATGGCAGTCAACGCACCATCAATGCCGAAACGATCAATTCGAATCCGAACAACCCTTCCGCTACCCAGACCTTCAACGCCAACACGACGGTCGAGGCGGAGTACGCGATTACCGTCAGTGACCCGTCCGGCAACACCTATCAATTGGTGGCGTTCAATTTCTCGACTGGGTCGCCGTCTTTTGGCACGATCGAGGGCCTTGCGTTTATTGGGCCGCAGGGCGGGTTCCCTCCGATCGGTGTGCCACTAAGGGTTATCAGTTCCCGGGAAGGGCCGAGTTTTGGCGCAACGACCTATGCCACGCCAATCTGCTTTGCCCTGGGCACACGTATCGCCACGCCGCGCGGCGAAGTTCCCATCGAAGCGCTTGAAGTTGGCGATCTTGTAACAACACTGGAGGGCGGGGCTGAGCCGATCCGTTGGATCGGCCGACGCAGCTTTCCGGCAGTTGGTCGGTTCGCCCCGGTCGTCTTTGCCCCCGGCGTCATCGGCAACACGCGCCAACTGGCAGTATCACGCCAACACCGTATTCTTGTGCGCGGCTGGCGCGCCGAACTGCTGACTGGCCAAGACAGTGTCTGGGTTCCGGCCGTCCATTTTCTGGTACTGGACGGGGTTCATCTTCAGTCCGGCGGCGAGGTGACGTATCTGCACCTGCTTCTGGATGGTCACCGGACTTTGTTGGCTGAGGGTGTGGAGGCCGAAAGCCTCCATCCCGGTGAACTGGCCCTTGGCTCAATCAATCCGGAGGGATTGGCCGAGATAGATGCGATCTTTCCGGAACTGATGTGTCGCGGTGCCTCCCAAACCTCATACCCTGCAGTCCGCAGCGCCGAGGCCCTCGTCTTACTGGCAAGCTAGGGCAGTATGGCCAGCCAAATCGATGCGGTAATCACCGTGAGGGCCGTGCCGATCAACACCGTCGATGCCGCAACCCGCCGGGCCGCCCCGTACATGTCCGCAAACAGGTAGCTGTTCACACCGGGCGCCATGGCTGCGGTTATGACGGCTGAGCGGAGTTGTGGATCGCTCAGCCCGGTCACGCCACGCCCCAAGCCGTAGGTAATGGCCGGGTGAAGGATCAGCGACAGGGCACACAGGAAGGCAATCACCTTCATATCGCCCTCAGGCTTGTAGCGGTAGAGAACACCACCCAACCCGAAAAGGGCCGCGGGCAAAGCCGCGCGGATCATCAGGTTCAGGGCGTCGGTGGCGACCGTCGGAATGGTAAAATCTGTCAGGTTGACCACAAAGCCAAGCGCGACGCCGATCATCAGCGGATTGCGGAACATTGCGCGCGCCACCGTGCGGATGAGCGGACCGGGTGCACTGCCGCCTGCTTTGACGATTTCCATCGTTGTGATGCCTAGAAAATAGCACCATGCGGCATGTAATGCGATGATCGCATAATTGGGGCCGAGCGCATCGGCGCCATAGGCGCGCTCCATGATCGGCAAGCCCAACAAGACGGTATTCGCAAAAAGAGCCGAAAATCCGATAGCGACGCAATCTGGCCATGGTCGCGCGAAAAGCGCGCGTGCGCCGAACATCCCGATGAAGAAACAGGTCGTCGACCCCACATAGAAACTGGCCAGAAGCCGCAGATCGAAATCCTGCGCCAGATCCAACGTGGCAATGCCAGAAAACAGCAGACAAGGGATGGCGAAGCGCTGGGTAAACACCATCAGCCCGTCGACGGCGGCATCGGTGAACAGACCGCGCCACACTGCCAGATAACCCGCGCCGATGACCAGAAAGACGGGAAGGACAACTTCGAGCAATTGCCCCATTCAGACCTCGAACCGGATGACCATGCCGTCATAGGCAGGCGTGACATGGTCAGGCGTCTCATCGCGGACGGTCGCATAATCCAGATCGATGTGCATGTTCGTGAGCACCGCCTGTCGGGGTTTCGCGTGGTCTATCCACTCGAGTGACCGGGCCAGATGTGCGTGGCTGGGATGCGGGGTGCGACGCAGCGCATCCAGCACCCAGCAGTCAAGCCCTTGCAGCACGGGCCATGCGGCATCGGGTATGGCCGAGACGTCCGGCAGATAGGCAAGATCACCAATCCGAAATCCAAGCGCATCGATATTGCCGTGCGTCACCTCGAACGGGGTGAAGGTGATCTGCCCGCCCGCGCCGTCAATCGTGATGTCACCATCGATGGCGTTCAGGTCGAGAATGGGTGGATAGGCGGAACCGGGGGGCTGCACAAATGCGTAACCGAACCGGCTGATGAGATCGTTTTGCGTCGGGCCATCCGCATAGACGGGAAGGCGCGCGCGCATGTTGAAAACGATCATCCGCAGATCATCCAAGCCATGCACGTGATCGGCATGGGCATGGGTGTAAATCACGGCATCCAGCCGTCCGATACCTGCATCCAGCAGCTGCGCCCGCAAATCGGGCGAGCTGTCGATCAGGACGGTGGTGTCGCCAGCATCCGTAATGCGCTGCACCAGCATCGAACATCTGCGCCTGACGTTGCGGGGTTCGTCAGGGTCGCAATCTCCCCAATGCCCGCCAAGGCGCGGCACGCCGCCCGACGATCCGCACCCAAGGATTGTAAAGCGCAGTTCAGCCATTCAAGCGGCCTTTGCCCATTGTGCGGCCTTCCAGAACAGCCGGTCGAAATTTGCGGTGGTCTGGCGGGCGAAGTCGATCTCGGACATATCGAACAGCGCCGCCCCCACCCGAGCGGTATGGACTGTATTGCCCGGTTCATTGCGCTTGCCGCGATTTGGGGGCGGGGCAAGGTAGGGGGCGTCTGTCTCAACCAAAATACGGTCACGCGGGGCGGCGGCGAAGATGTCGCGCAGCGCCTGCGACCGGGGGAAGGCCGCGATGCCCGACATGGACAGGTAAAACCCAAGGTCAAGCGCTGCGCGCGCCAATTCGTGGCTGGAGGAAAAGCAGTGCATGACGCAGGTATAAGCGCCGGCGCGATACTCCTCAGTCAATATCTGGGCCATGTCGTCATCCGCGTCGCGCGCGTGAATGATCAGTGGCAGGCCGGTTTGACGGGCGGCTTCGATATGGATGCGCAGGCTGTCCTGCTGCACGGACGCGCTTTCGGCAGTGTAGTGATAATCAAGCCCGGTTTCGCCGATACCCACGAATTTCGGGTGCCGCGACAGGGCGACCAATTCGTCTACGTTTGTCATCGGCTCGGACGCAGCGCTCATCGGGTGGGTGCCAGCGGCCCAAAAGACCGGTTGATGCGCCTCGGCGATGGTGCGCACTTGAGGCGCGGTGCGCAGTTTGGTGCAGATCGTAACCATCCGGGTCACACCGGCGGCGACGGCGCGATCGATCACATCCGACAGTTCATCGGCAAAATCTGGGAAATCCAGATGGCAATGGCTGTCGACGATCTGGGGTAGGTCAGAGGGCATTCAGGCGCTTTCCGTACGTTAGGCAGCGGCCCCGACGGCAGTGCGTTCAAGGCTAAGGAACATATCAAACACCAGCGCGGCAGGGTCAAGGTTGACCGCCTTGCCGCGACGCGCCCGCGCGGTCAGGCCTTGGGCAGTATCAGCCCAGTTTCGCGCGGCGTGAGGTGTGGGCGAAAGGCGCAGTAGCATCCGTGCCTCGCCGTTGACGATCTCGGATGGCGGTGTGCCGACGGTCCCCGTCAGTGCAAGCCGTGACAAGATGCGATCAAGTAGCGAGAGGGTCAGATCAAATCGGGGCTCGGCGCCGCGTCCCACACAGGCATCGGCCAACCTGCCGGCGCGGCCGCGGTCCATACGGGGCAGGTCGGAGAAAAGCGCAACCAGATCAGCATATAGCTTTGGGCCATCCAATGCCGCAAGACGGACGGCTTCGCCAACCGACCCGCCAGCCAATTCGGCCATGTTCGCGTCAGTGGGGGGCTGAACACCAGCCTGATCCAAGGCGCGGGCCAGATCATCGGAAGACAAAGCGCCCAATCGCAGACTGCGGCAACGCGACCTGATTGTGGGTAACAGGCCCGAGGGTTGGTGACTGATCAAGATCAGCGTTGCGTTCTTTGGAGGCTCCTCCAGCTCTTTCAGAAGTGCGTTGGCGGCGTTTCGGTTCATGTCGTCGGCACTATCGACAATGACGACCCGACGCCCATTCCCGCCCGCTGACATCTGAAAGAAAGATTTCAGGCCCCGCACTTCATCTACAGTCAGTTCGGTCTTGTGACGTTTCAGTTTGTCGTCCCACGGTCGCCGCAACAGAAAAAGGCCGGGCTCCGACATGGCGAGCATGCGCCGCGCGACAGGGTGATCACCGGAGATGTCGAGACTATCAGGTTGCGGGGCCGCGAACATGCCGCCGCTGTCGGCCATGGGTGTGGCAAGCAAGAACCGGGCAAAGCGCCACGCCAGCGTTGCCTTGCCGACACCGCGGGGGCCGCTGATCAGCCATGCATGGTGCATCCGCCCTGCATTATATGCGTCCAGAAGGGTCGCCTCTGCGTTGGCATGTCCGAAAATCTGTTGTGTATCGCGTGGATGTGGCGCGCCGTCCTGCCGGTCGGGTTCGGGGGGGGCTTCGTCACTCATAGCCGGGTCTCAACAATGGCGGCGATGTCATCTGCGATGATGTCAGGGCTGCGGCTTGCGTCGATGACAACACACCGCTGCGGCGCGGTTTCAGCCAGCGCCAGAAATCCCACGCGTAGTTTTTGCTGAAATGGCAGGCCGAAATCCTCGAAGCGATCCTCGCCCGAGGCGCGCGCAAGGCCACGGGTCAACGCGATGTCAGGGTCCATGTCCAGGATCAGCGTCAGATCGGGTTCCACCGCGATGACAAGGTCGTGGATGTCATCAACCAGTCCACGCAAGTCGCCGCGTGTAGCGCCCTGATAGACGCGCGTGGAATCCGCAAACCGGTCGGTGATCACGACGCGGCCTGCCTCAAGTGCGGGACGGATCGTGCG
>Ga0208544_10000744_pt1 | contig 24031 bp, 17 predicted proteins | sample DEB08_DNA_9_FD_184526 | JGI IMG/M metagenome (GOLD analysis project Ga0208544, IMG submission 184526) | Aqueous microbial communities from the Delaware River and Bay under freshwater to marine salinity gradient to study organic matter... | ecosystem: Environmental > Aquatic > Marine > Coastal ... | reverse complement strand
GCTTGCCACGCCCCTTCGGCGTGGGCTGGGGGATGGGTTCTTATCAGCGGTATGCCGCGACGATCAGCGTAAAGCATAAAAGCACATCCACGCTAAAAAGCGTGGGAAGCTCCTTCGCCGCGAGCCGTTGCTGCGCTGCGTCGCTGCGAGAACCAACTTTAGAAGAAAACGCCGTTGATTATATTATCTATTTCCAGATTCGACAGCCCGCCTCCCCTACCCCCCCTCACACCAAACCCTGCTCGGCACCAGGCTCCCCTGCTGGTAAAGAATTTCCCGGTAATCGTTAGTCGGAAAGGCCACCAGATCGGCCCGGCAACCCGTAGCCAGCATGCCCCGGTCGGTGAGACCCAGGGCCCGCGCCGCGCGCTGGGTGATCCCCGCAAAAACCTCCGCCGTAGTCAGTTTTTCAAAGGTAGCCAGCACCGCCGCCTGTAGCAGCAAGTTTCCTTGTGGGGCGCTGCCCGGATTCCAATCGCTGGCGATGGCCAGGGCACAACCAGCGTTGAGCAGGCGGCGCGCCGGCGCAAAGGCACAACCCAGGCCGATGGTTGCCCCCGGCAGCGCCACGGGGATGACTTGGCTGTTGGCCAGTTGAGCAATCTCCCGCTCGCCCGACACCTCGAGGTGGTCAACGCTCAGCGCCCCGCAGTCGATAGCCACCTGGCTGCCGCCGGTGGTGAACTGATCGCCGTGAACGGTGAGCGCAAAGCCCCGTTCTTTCAGTGCCAGCAGATAAGGACGGGCCACGGCGGCGGGGAAGGCACTTTGCTCAATAAAGATATCGAAGCGCCGACAGTAGCCTTCCTGCTCAATGACCGGCACCAACTCGTCCAGGAGGTACTGCAAATACGCCTCAGGCGGCCCACCAAAATCCTTGGGCACCAGGTGCGCAGCCAGACAGGTGGGCACGACGGCCACCTGGTGCTGGTCGGCAGCAGCTTCGATGGCGTGTAGCAACTTCAGCTCTTCCACTACGTTCAGCCCGTAACCGCTTTTGATCTCTACGGTGGTTACTCCGTTGGCCAGCAGGCGATCCAGGCGCGCCCGGGTGAGGGCCGTCAGCGCGTCCTGGCTGGTAGCCCGCGTATGCTGCACGGTGCTCCAGATACCCCCGCCGGCCTGGGCCATTTCCAGGTAAGACTTTCCGGCATTGCGGGCCGCAAAGTCCTGGGCCCGGCTGCCGGCAAAACAGATGTGGGTGTGGGCGTCCACCAACCCAGGCAACAGCACCTGGTCGCCAGCCACTTCTTCCAATACGGCCGTAGGGTACTGCTGCCGCAGATCTTGCCACTTCCCGACGGCTACAATTTTTCCGGCCGCCACCAGCACCCCGCCCTCGGGGATGACGAGGAGTTGTTCGTCGGCGATGGCGCCGCGCTCGGGTAAGCCGGTCAGGGGAAGCAGTTGGCGAAAAGGGCCGATGAGGGTAGTGGACATAATTTTTTTTTTAGTTGGTTACTGCAAGACGATACAATGGGGACACTGCTGGTAAAAAGCTTCCGGAACAGCTATCACAGGCTGACCGGTAGCAGACCGATCAGCGAAAGCGTTCCGTAAATCCAATTCTTCCAACTGATTCATTTTCAAGAGCACGGCTGGAAATTCAATGATTTTGTTGAACGACAGATCGAGCTTGCGCAATTTGGTCAATTTCGCTAAGGAAGGATGCAAGTTTTTGATCGCGTTGTGACTGGCATCCAGGATTTCGCAATTGGCAAAAACAATGACCTCATTCGAAATCTTGTCAATTTTGCAATTATGGAAATTCAGGGTCTGAATACCAAGCGGGTCGGGGTGATCCGCCGGAAAGGGAATGCCCGTATTTATTTTCTGTGAAGGGTAAAAGGCCTCGTCCTTACCATCTTTCCAATTGTGGTACCCGATACCGGCGTGAAAATTGAGTACCCCCTTGTTCGTCAGGGCTTCCAGCGCTGCCGTGCGATGTGGCGTGCCTTTACTACTGAGTGCAAAACCAAGCCCTCTGCCGAAGTATTGGTAGAACAGGACACTCAAAAAGCCCGCGGCATCGGGGCCAGCGCTTTTTGCCGTTTGCTCCAGCTTTGCACGGGTTTCCTTCTGCTTGATGGTATCAATATTGGCATAAATTTGCTTGTCTTTCAGCAGTTCCACCCATTCCGGAGGGCCCTGGGTGAGGAGTAGTTTACGGGCTTCCGTGCGGATCTTCAGCGCTTCGTTTGTTTTGGCAACGATCAGCAATTCTTCCGCCAGTTGTTGGGGCAACCCACCTTGCTTCAACATCAGCAGGGCAATCTGAACGGTATTGACGTCCGGGCTGGTGAGCATGGTCTTCAGGTTGTCGGCCAGCTGGCTTTCCCCGGCTTCCTCTTCTTCCAGCAAAAAGGCTTCCTCTTCTCCCACTCCCTTGATGAGGGGATACAATTGCGCCTCGGTGAGGTAACGTACCTGGTGGTCCGCAATGAAGGACCAGGCCGTCGGCGGACGGTGCCCCAGCAGCACGTGGGTCACGGTCGAATCAAAAGTCGTTTTCACCGTGACCTCCAGCAATTTCAATTTGGCCTTGATCGCGGTACGCGTATCCGCAAAAGTGCCATCCAGCCAGGCAATGCTGCCTTTGGGGAGGTGGTCGGTGTTTTTTTCGTCGTTCATCTTTGGTATAAGCTATCTTATGTCCTTAAATCACATCCGCTCCAGCAGCATCTTGCCGACCGCTGCATCGGCCAGTACCCCCTTCAGCGCGGCATTCGGCAGCTGTACCAAATCCTGCAAAAAGGCCAGGCGCAAGTCGTTGGGCAAGCAATCCATTTTTATAAATTCCTGGATATTTTTCACCGCTGCCGGGGTTAGTTGCAGCTTATTCACCGCCAGAAAATTGATCAGGCGGGTGCAAATGGTCGCCATAATGTCGACCCGAAAAACAGCTTGCTGCACCATGGCCTGAATGGGTTGATACACCTCTCGCTGAAAGTCCTTGGCGGAACAAATAGCCGCTGGGGCCATCAGTTCACTCAGGTTTTGCTGGACGTAAGCCACAAAGGCCGCCACCGTCTCTTCGTCCAGGCAGGAGGCGGCGAGCATTTGTACCAGTGGCAGTTCCTCACGGAGGTCCTTGATCCCCCGAATACTCGTGAAGAATTGCACCAGTGAACGGGGGGTCGTACGTTTTCCGTGCGCAATTTCCGGATAAGTCAGCACAAAGTTGATCCCCCGCGGGTCAATACCCGCTCTTTCGGCCCACCGGGCCCAGTTTTTGGCGTCAAACCGCATGGTCACGTGCATCATGCGGGTGAGCATGGCGTCGTCCATGGGCGTTACGGCGTAGTCGCCGCCGTCGGGGTTGGCCGTCAGGACGATTTGCCACCGGGGCGGCAGGCGCCAGCTCACCAGCTCGAAATTTTGCAACAGCTGCATAATCCCCCGGAGGATGCGGTCGTCGGCACGGTTGACATCGTCGATCAGCAGCAAGCCGGGACCTTCCTGGGTAGGCACCCAACTGGGCGGCCGAAAAACGGTGACGCCGTCTTCGATGGCCGGCATCCCGATGAGGTCGCCCATTTCTTCGAACTGCGCCGGCGCGATATAGGCAAACGCATAGCCGTTTTCTGCTGCAATAGCTTCCACCAGTTCGGTCTTGCCGATGCCGTGGGTACCCCAAATGCAGATGGGTGTTTTTTTCCTGCCTTGCTGCTCGCCAGTCAGGTTGGCGCGCAGCAGGTGCTCGGTGAATCGCTGCACTTCGTCGGCGTCCGCTTCGATGCCATAAAAGATATAAGGATGCAAAGGTGTTGCCATATTGTCCACTTACATTTTCACGTGTTTACCGGGCAAATGCCCGAAATCCCCGGTTCCATCGGAGGTAATTACCCACAGCACCGGCATGCGGGCCGCCACCTGGGGCGCCGGTGCCTGGCCGTCGGTAAAATAGATCACCGCATCGGGCCGCTGCGCGTTGGCCCAGGCCAGCGGCGCATCAAAAAGCGTACCGCCGCGCCCGGTCACCAACGGCGGCAGTATTCCCCGGTAGGAATAGCTGCGCTGGATGACCGTATCGCATTCCACCACCGTGATCTGGGCGCCCTGCCGCCAAATATGGTGAATTTCCTGCAGGAAGCGCCCCAAATCTTCCGTCGACACACTGCCCGAGGTATCGATGGCCACCACGAGCTCGTGCCGGCGCCGGAGCTGAATCCCCGGCACGACGCCATACCGCCTGGACGGTCGCCGGATGGTACTTTTCAAAAACGTGCTGTTGCTCGACGACGCAAACAACCGCAACACCCGCCGCCAGTTGACCCGCGGCGGATCGGCGATGGCGGCTTCCAGTTCCTGGAGCAGCCCGCCGGGCAGGTGCCCCCGCTGGTGGGGTTGCACCCGCCGCAGTGCTTGCCGGGTTGCGCTTTTTACAACCTGTTCAATAATCCGCAACGCACTGCTGTCGAGCGCCGCAAATTCGCCCCAATACCGGTGTTTTTGTGCCCCCTCGCTGGTCTGCTGGAGCCAGCTTTCCAGGATAGCGAAAACAGTACCACTGGCCGCTTCTCCCTGCTCCCCGGCGGAATTTTGCAACAACTTCAGCAATTGGTCGTAATAATAACCGACGCCCTGCTCCGGCTCGAGGAAGAAATGATGGGACTCCTCCAATGGCTTAAAAGTAGCCAGCGTGATTCCACCTTCCGGCAACTGGGTCGGCAGGATGTACTGGTTGACCACCAGATCGGCGGCAATATTAAAGACCGGCCGGTTGGCGTAGGATTTCAGCATCGTCAGGTGGCGCAGCACCAGGTGCAATACTTCGTGCTTGATGAGGCCGTAGCGGTGTTCCGCGGAAAGCGATTCCCAAAAGGTCGGGTTGACCACCAGCTTCACCAGGTGCCCCTGGTGCAGGGCTACGGCGGCGGTGGGAACAGTTTCGTCGAACGCCTTGGGGATACCCATCATGAAATGCCCAAAAAAGGGCGCTTGCAACAGCAATTGAACACCGACTTTTTCGAGGGAGATGGCTGGGTGCAAGGGAATTGAAATTTGGGTTGGTTTTGGAATAAAAAGTGCGCGACCATTTAGCCCACTTCTGCTGCCTGACCAATGGGGTACTTCATTAGACAACGACGATTTTTTTGAAATCACTGGTGGCTGCTGTAGCTTCATCCCGTTGTCAAAGAAGGTTAAAGATACGGAAAAACCACCGGACCAGGACCATGCCCTACGCAAAACTACCCCTCCTCAAACAACCCCTCCAGCAGCCCATCATCCACCAGGTTGGGCAGCGTGACCCGCAGTTGGGGCGTGCGATCCATCTCCCGTTGGATGGCCTGTACGGCGCCTTCGTTGCGTGCCCAACTGCGGCGGGCAATACCGTTGTTGACATCGAAAAACAACATGCGTTGCAGGCGTTCCGCCGCCCGGGCGCTGCCGTCCAGCAGGAGGCCAAAACCGCCGTTGATCACTTCGCCCCACCCGACGCCGCCGCCGTTGTGGATCGACACCCAGGTAGCGCCGCGGAAGCTGTCGCCAATGACGTTGTGGATGGCCATGTCGGCGGTAAATTTGCTGCCGTCGTAGATGTTGCTCGTCTCGCGGTAGGGCGAGTCGGTACCGCTGACGTCGTGGTGGTCGCGACCCAGCACCACGGGGGCGCTGATCTCACCCGCAGCGATGGCGGCGTTGAACGCGGCGGCGATCTTCACACGCCCTTCGGCGTCGGCGTAGAGGATACGGGCCTGCGAACCCACCACCAGCTGGTTGGCTTTGGCGTGGGTGATCCAGTGGATGTTATCGGCCAGCTGTTGCTGGATTGCGGCGGGCGCAGTAGCTTGGATCTCCGTTAACACGCGGGCAGCGATGGCGTCGGTCTGGTCCAGGTCTGCCGGTTTGCCGGAAGTACAGACCCAGCGGAAGGGGCCAAAGCCATAGTCGAAACACAAGGGGCCCAGGATATCCTGCACGTAGGAAGGATATCTGAAATCGATGCCGTTGGGGGCCATCACCTCGGCGCCGGCGCGGGCAGCTTCGAGCAGGAAGGCGTTGCCGTAGTCGAAGAAGTAGGTACCGCGGGCGGTATGCTGATTGATGGCCGTAGCGTGTCGCCGCAGCGTGGCCTGTACTTTTTCTTTGAACAGTTGGGGATTTGTACGCAGCAGGTCGTTCGCCTTTTCGTAGCTCAGGCCCACGGGGTAGTAGCCACCCGACCAGGGGTTGTGCAGCGAGGTCTGGTCGGAGCCGAGGTGCACATAGATGTCGTCGGCGTAGAAGCGCTCCCACACGTCGACCACGTTGCCGATGTAGGCAATGGAAACCGTCTCTTCTCCGGCCTGGGCCTGGCGCACCCGTTGCACCAGCTCACCGAGGTCGTCGATCAGCACATCCACCCACCCCTGTTCGTGGCGCTTGGTGGCGGCCTGTGGGTTGATTTCGGCACAAACCGTAATGCAGCCCACAATGTTGCCCGCCTTCGGCTGGGCGCCGCTCATCCCGCCCAAACCGGCGGTGAGGAAGATCTTGCCCCGGCCCGTTTCGCCAGCAGGCAGGTTTTTGCGAAAAGCATTCATCACCGTGATCGTCGTACCGTGTACGATTCCCTGCGGACCGATGTACATATAGGAGCCGGCGGTCATCTGCCCGTACTGGGTCACGCCGAGGGCGTTGTAGCGCTCCCAATCATCGGGTTTGGAGTAGTTCGGAATCATCATACCGTTGGTGACCACCACGCGGGGCGCCTCCGGGTGCGAAGGAAACAAACCCATCGGGTGCCCCGAATACAGGTGGAGGGTCTGCTCGTCGGTCATGGAGGCCAGGTACTGCATGGTGAGCAGGTACTGGGCCCAGTTTTGGAAGACGGCGCCGTTGCCACCGTAGGTGATCAGCTCGTGGGGGTGCTGGGCTACGGCGGGGTCCAGGTTGTTCTGGATCATGAGCATAATGGCGGCCGCTTGTTCCGACCGGGCCGGATACGCTGCCAGGGGGCGGGCATACTGCCGGTAGTCGGGCTGAAAGCGGTACATGTAGATGCGGCCGTAGGCCTGCAGCTCGGCGGCGAATTCGGCGGCAAGTTCGGCGTGCCAGGCGCGGGGAAAGTAGCGCAAGGCATTGCGAATGGCCAGCTTCTTCTCGTCGGGCGCGAGGATGTCCTTGCGCCGGGGGGCGTGGTTGGCATCGGTGGCGTAGGGCCGGGGAGCGGGCAATTCAGCAGGAATGCCCTGAAGGATTTGCTGCTGAAAGGAAGTGACAGTTGGGGTCATAACGATTAGTATTTTTCAAAAAGGTCGGCAAATTCACTGCCCACCTCCGCGTCAAAACGGGCGGTGATGGCCAACAATTCGCGGCTTTGCAAAATAGCGATTGCTGCTTGAATATCCTTGCTGAAGATGCGGTCTTCGGTGGCGTGGCTGATGTGGGTGCGCACGTGGGCGTGTACGGCTTCCAGCACCTGGCTCGAATGCAGGGGGCGGCGGAAGTCGAAGGCCTGGGCGGCGCAGAGCAGCTCGATGGCCAGGATCTTCTCCAGGTTGCCACACACCTGGAGGGCTTTGCGCCCGCTGATGGAGCCCATACTCACGTGGTCTTCCTGCCCCAGAGAGGTAGGCACGCTGTCGGCGCTGGCGGGAAAGCACAGCGACTTGTTTTCACTGACCAGCGCGGCCGCCGTGTACTGAACGATCATAAAACCGGAGTTCACCCCCGTGTCTTTCATCAGCAGTTTGGGCGTGCCAGCCGTTTTTCCTTCCAGCGAGAGGTAGCTGCGGCGGTCGGAAATATTGCCCAGCTCGGCCGCCGCCAGGCAGGCGTAATCGAGCGGCAACGCCAGCGGCTGGCCGTGGAAATTGCCCCCGCTGACCACACTTTCTGCTGAAAAAACGATGGGGTTGTCCGTGACGGCGTTGATCTCTATTTCCGTCGCATCCCGAAGGTGCAACCACGCCTGGCGGGAGGCGCCGTGTACCTGGGGCACACAACGCAACGAGTAAGGGTCTTGCACCCGGTCGCAATTTTGGTGAGAGGCCAGCATCTCCGACGTGTTCAGGAAATAATGCAGACGCCGGGCCACGTGGATGTTGCCCGGATAAGGGCGCAGGGCGTGCAACTGTGGCAGGAAGGGCGACTGCGATCCTTGCAACCCTTCGATCATCAGGGCAGCCGCCAGGTCGGCGTGGGCCAGGCAATGGTGGAGCTTGTCCACCAGCATCACCGCGTGCGCCGCAATAAACTGGGTGCCATTGATGAGCGCCAGGCCCGCTTTGGGACCCAACACCAGCGGCGCCACGTGCAGCTTTTGCAGCACGGCCGCAGCCGGCTGGATTTCACCGCCGTAGAACACCTCGCCCTCGCCCAGGAGCGGCAAAAACAGGTGGGCCAGCGGAGCCAGATCGCCGGAGGCACCGACGGAACCTTGTTCGGGCACCACGGGAATCACGTCTTGCTCAATGTGCCAGAGCACGCGGTCGAGGAGCTCCAACGACACGCCGGAATAGCCTTGCGCCAGCGCGTGTACCTTTAGCACAAGCATCAGTTTGGCGATGTCTTTGGCGATCGGATTCCCCACCCCTACGCTGTGGCTGAGGAGGAGCTTTTGCTGCAAAATCGCCGTATCCTCGCGGGAGATGCGGGTATTGCACAGGGGTCCAAACCCGGTATTGATGCCGTACACGGCGTCACCGCGTTCGACAACCTGCTCTACGAACTGGCAGGTCTGTTCAATGGCTTGCCGCCGACTGGCCGTTAATCCCGCCGCCAACGTTCCCCGCATAATGGCCAGGGCCTGGCCGCAGGTGAGGTGATCTTCTCCGTAGTGAAACATCATATAGATAGGTTGTTGAGCAATATTTTACCACTAATGTTCCCTTAGCATTCAGCGGTTTTGTTTTCCTTGCTTGGTTGTTGGCAGTGCATAACTGGCAGCAATGGTGGTGGTTTGCCTCGTATGGCCAGTGGGCCGAAAGCGGGGCCGGCGTTCAGGCCTTGAGGGTGGGCCCCTCCCAAGGGGCTTCTATGCCCCGGCAAGAAATCCCCCCGTCTCAATCACCTCCCAGCCAGCCTCCCAGCTTCTCCCTCGCGAACAGGCTACTACAGAGAGGGCCCTCCAATTCCCCTTCATAGCACCACGCTACCTGTGGCGTCTTTTAATCCTACTCTTACTTACAAAAATACGCCGGATAATCATAACTTGTAATGCAATTAATCACATCAATCAATAACCATGAGTAATCAAACTGAACTGCGGCATTTCCGGTATTTCCTGGCCCTGGCCAAAACGTTGCATTTTCGCAAGGCCGCCGAACAGTTGTACATCTCGCAGCCGGGGCTGAGCCGGCAGATTCGCCAGCTGGAGGAGCACCTGGGTCTGGCCCTGTTTGAACGGAACAACAAAACGGTCACGCTCACGCCCGCGGGCAGTTTCCTGCAGCGCGAGCTCTCCGTCGTCCTGACCCACCTGGACGAGGTGTTGGAACAGGCCAAACTGATCAGCGAAGGGGTACTCGGCGCGGTGAAGATGGGTTACGTAGGCTCGGCCATGCAGGAGGTGATCCCGCGTTTGCTGCTCCAATTCAAAAACGAATTGCCCGATATCCATTTTTCTTTACAGGAGCTCGACAACCGCCAGCAGATCAGCGCCCTGCTGGCGCGGGAGATCGACCTGGGCTTCGTGCGCCTGGGCCAGGTGCCTGCGGGTCTCGAGATCCATCCGGTCTGGCAGGAGACCTTCGCCCTGGTAGTTCCCCAGGATCACCCGCTGACGGTCGACAATTTCCGGGAAGTGAGTCAGCTCCGCGAGGAGCCGTTCATCCTGTTCGAGGAGACCTACAGCCCCGCCTACTACGCCCAGGTGATGAGCATCTTTGCCGACAGTGGCTTCGCCCCCACGGTGGCCCACAATACCGTACACGCCAACACCATCTTCCGACTGGTCGAAAATCATTTTGGGGTTTCGCTCGTCCCCAGTTCCCTGCAGTTGGGCTACCAGTTCAACGTCCGCTTCCTGGAGCTCGGCGCCATTCCCCAGCGCGCGGTCCTTTCCGTAGCCTGGAACAAACACAACCGCAACCCCATCCTGCAACGCGTGCAGCAGTGGCTTGAGGAGGGGAGTAATATCGCGCGGTAGGGGGCGGTATAAAGCGGCGGGCAGCGACTGGTATCCTACCGCCAGTAAAGCCCTGAGCAACAGCATTGCAGCCCCCACCGGCGAACAACAAAGCCCCCTTACGCCTCCTTTCGTTCCAACTCTTTCATGACCATCCTGATCTCACCAAACGTGAACTTGTCGTCAATTTGGCTTTTCAGCTCCGACAAGCTGGCGTAGGTCGTGGCCGCCATGGCCTGTTTCAGTTCCAGGTACTTCTCCTCCGGTATCACCTCGGTGATGGCCAGTTCACCCTTGGCCACGTAGGTGGCCAGGTGCCCTTCGATGGTGTTGGCCGTCAGGCCCCTTTCCTCGGCGATCTCGGCAATGCTCCGGCTGGCTTTAAACAAGTCGAAGGAGATCTTCTGGGTTTCCCCTTTGGGCTTTTTGGGCTTGCGGATGCGGGGTTCGCGGTCTGCCAAAATATCCTCGGTTGGTTCCGCGCCCGTTTCGGCGCAGTAGGCCTGGATGGCGGCCAAAATTTCGGCGCCGTATTTCTCCACCCGCACTTTGCCCATCCCGTGCACGGCCAGGAGCTGGGGCTCATCGATCGGCAGAAAGGTACACAGCTCGAAGAGGGACTTTTGGCTGAAAATATGAAAAGGCGGCACGTCGGCTTTTTCGGCAAGGGCCGTGCGCAAGTCGCGGAGTTGCGCAAATAAAACCGGGTGGTCCGTGGCCGAAAAATCCTGTTGCTTCACCACCGCCGCGGTGGGGCTATCCCGCAGGAGGGCCTGGGCGCGCAAGGCCAAATATTTAGCCACCCCAAACCCGTCGGCCAGCCCCTCCAGCACGTACAAGTGGGCCGCTATGCCCGCCGTCAGCAGTTCCAACTGTTTGTTCATGTCCTTGCGGACGGCCTTGTTGTCCGTCGTAAACGTCAACGTCTCCAGCGGTGCCTTCAGGTGAGTCTGGGTGTGCGCCAGAAAGTAGGTCACGGCTTTCTGCACGCGTTCCTGTATTTGTTCATCTTCCTCCGGAATGCGGCCGCCGGCACACAGCTGCTGCAACTGCGACTGAAAACCCTGGCTCACCTTCGCCATTTCCAGAATGCCCTGGTCCCTGATGACCTCCAGGGGCGCCAGGATCTGCCCCTCCAAACTCGTCTGGTGGGCATAATAGATGCTGATCAGGCGCTTTACCGGATAGATCAGGGGCTGCAGGTCGAACACCTCGGCCAGCAGGTTGAGCTGGTAGCTTTTCTGCGAAAAATCCAGCTCTTTTTTATCCGGCAGGTTATCCTCCACGGCTTTGGTAAACGACGACACCCGCTGGTCGTTGATGATGCTGCTGCCCCCAATGGGGCGTTGCAACACGATCCCCTCCAGGGTTTTGCAGCGGCTCAGGGCCACGTAGGTCTGCCCGTGGGCAAAGGACGATTCGGCGTCGATGATGGCCTTGTCAAAGGTCAGGCCCTGGCTTTTGTGGATGGTGATGGCCCAGGCCAGGCGCAGGGGTATTTGCGCAAAGGAACCAATAATATGGTCTTCTACTGCCTTGGTTTCGGGGTTCAGGGTGTATTCGATGTTATCCCACGTTTCCGGCCCCACGGTGATGTCAAAGGCATCGCCCGGGCACCGAACCACCAGTTCCTCGTCGTCGATACGGACGATGGTGCCGATCTTGCCATTAAAGTAGCGCTTGTCTGGGTCGCTGTCGTTTTTGATGAACATCACCTGTGCCCCGCGCTTGAACTCCAGTCGCGCGGGCGTGGGGTAGATGTGTTCCGGAAATGTCCCTTCCACCTCGGCGGTGTAGAAAAAACTGGGGGTCTCGTTTTTGCGCAACTCCCGCTCATTCATGCGGTCGGCGCGGTCGTTGTGGGTAGTCAGGGTGATGTAGCCATCGTCGGGAGCGGGCACAAAATCGGGCTGGTGGCGGGCATTCAGGATCCTGGCCGACGCCGGCGTCAGTTGGTTGTTCCGGATTTCGTTCAGAATGGTGATGAACGTTTCGTCTGCCTGGCGGTAAATGTGCCGGAGTTCCACCCCGACGGTCCGGGCCTCCCGAAAAGCCCGGCTGCTGAAAAAATAGGGCGTAGCGTAGTGGGGTTGCAGCAAAGTCCAGTCATTGGGCTTCACCACCGGCGCCAGCTGCTGCAGGTCGCCGATCATGAGCACCTGCACGCCGCCAAAAACCTTGCTGCGGTCTTTGTACTGCCGCAGCACCTGGTCGATCCCGTCCAGCAAATCGGCCCGCACCATACTGATCTCATCAATAATCAGCAAGTCGAGCGAGCGGACGATGTCAATTTTTCTACTGCTGAATTTTCGTGGCGCAGCCGGTGGCGCTTGCCGCAACTGGTCGGGCGGCGGTTCGGGCAGAATAGGCCCGAAGGGTAACTGGAAAAAGGAATGAATGGTCACCCCCTTCGCGTTGATCGCAGCCACCCCCGTGGGTGCTACCACCACCAGCCGCTTGCCGGATTCCGTTTTAATCTTGCGTAAGAAAGTCGTTTTTCCGGTACCCGCCTTCCCGGTCAAAAAGATATTTCTATCCGTCTTTTCGACAAAATTCCAGGCGAGTTCCAGTTCTGGGTTGTGCATGACTTGCATGGATGGTTTCAGATTTTGTTAAGCGCGCGCTGCTGCAATAGGGTTAACAACCTGGTGCTTGCGCCTGCCACGTCTTCAACGTGGGCGGGGCGGCGTTAGCTACAGCCCGCAGCGAAGGACTAAGTTAGCCTGCTAAGATAGAATTTTTTTTTGTGCAACGCCTGGGTTTCCTCGTTTTTTTCCTTCCCTGTTGGGGGCGTGCCCCCCAGGGCTGTCGAATCTGGAATTATTTAATACGTTATCGCGATGTTTATCCGAAATTGCGCATTCAAGAGAACCCATCCCCCGCCCACGCTAAAAAGCGTGGCAAGCTCTTTCGCCGCGAGCCGTTGCTGCGCTGCGTCGCTGCGAGAACCAACTTTAGAAGAAAACACCGTTGATTATATTATCTATTTCCAGATTCGACAGCCCTGGGCGTGCCCCCCCGCCGTTGGCGGGGGGGCACCGGGTCGTCCGCTCCTAGCCCTCCTGCGTCGGGCTACCGCTACCACCCCTCGCCCTTAAGGTGGTAAGGTGTAAGGGCGGTAAAGGTGTAAGGGTGGTAAAGGTGTAAGGGCGGTAAAGGTGTAAGGGCGGTAAAGGTGTAAAAGTGGTAAAGGTGTAAGTGGGTAAACGTATTTCAGGGCTAGTGGTCAAAAAGGATTTCTCGCCTAAACCTGAAAAATTCAAGCTAACATTAGTTGAAAGAACCTCTCACCGGCCGAACAGCCACCTTTCAGTTATATCCTATCGCGATCCAGGAATTGGCAAAGCAGTTGACCCCTTTTGAGTTGAAGGACCAGGTGGAGAGCTACCTCCTCTATGGGATGTACCCTGAGGTACTTACCCTCGAAGGGCGAGATAAAAAATCCGCCATCTGCGGGAATTAGCATCCGCTTATTTGTATAAGGATGTTTTGCAATTAGCCGCTATTCGTTTTGCAGGGTTGCTACACCTGCATTGAGCAGCTATGACCGGCCCACAGCATTGCCAGCAATGCCCCACAAAAACACGCCAAATTCCGTATCTTTGCCCTCCCAAAACCACAACCATGTCCGTATCCACTGTTGCCCGTATTGCTACCCTCCTCAACCTCAGTGAAAAGCGCGTAGCCGCCGCCCTCCAGCTGTTCAGCGAAGGCGCTACCATCCCCTTCGTAGCGCGTTACCGCAAGGAAGCTACCGGCGAGCTGGACGAAGTGGAGCTCGCCGAAATACAGCGCGAACACAAGCGACTCGAAGAGTTGGAGAAACGCCGCGCCACCATCCTCAGCGCCATCGCCGAACAGGGCAAACTGACCCCCGAACTGGAAAAACGCATCCGCGAAACCTTCGACGGCACCGAACTCGAAGACCTCTATCTGCCCTACAAACGCAAGCGCAAAACCCGCGCCGGCGTGGCCCGCGAAAAGGGATTGGAACCCCTGGCACTCACCCTGCTGGAACAGCAAAACAATAACGTGGAAGCCCTTGCCGCCCGCTACCTCACGGCCGAGGTGGCCACCGTAGCAGACGCCCTTCAGGGGGCCCGCGACATCATCGCGGAGGTGATCAACGAAGACGAGAAAGGGCGCAATGCCGTGCGCCGCCACTTCCGCAAGAGCGCCCTGGTGACCAGTAAGCTGGCCCGTGGCAAGGAGGAAGCGGCCGCCAAATACCAGGATTATTTCGACTACAGCGAGCTGCTCAGCAAATGCCCCAGTCACCGCCTGCTGGCCATGCGGCGGGCCGAGGAGGAAGGCCTGCTGCGGGTGATCATCGCCCCGGAAGACGAACCCGTGCTCGCCGACCTGGAGCGCTACTACCTGAAAGGCTACGGCGCCGCCACCCAGCAGGTGCGCGAGGCCCTGCAAGACGGCTACCAACGCCTGCTGGCCCCCAGCATCGAGACGGAATTCCGCAACAGCTCCAAGGAGAAAGCCGACAAGGAAGCCATCGAGGTGTTCACCACCAACCTGCGCCAACTACTGCTGGCGCCGCCCCTGGGCCAGCGCGCCATCCTGGGCATCGACCCCGGTTTCCGGACGGGCTGCAAGGTGGTCTGCCTCGACAACAACGGCAACCTCCTCCACCACAGCACCATCTACCCACACCCTCCGCAGGCCGACGAAGCCAAGGCCCGCTACCACCTCGAAGACCTCGTAGACCGCTACCACATCGACGCCATCGCCGTGGGCAACGGTACCGCCGGTCGCGAAACCCTGCGCCTCTGCCAGGGCATCCAATTTGACCGCCCGGTGAACATCTTCTCCGTCAACGAGGCCGGGGCTTCCATCTATTCGGCGTCGGACGTGGCGCGGGAGGAATTTCCCGAACTGGACCTCACCGTGCGCGGCTCCATCTCCATCGGGCGCCGCCTCATGGACCCCCTCGCCGAACTGGTCAAGATCGACCCCAAGAGCATCGGCGTGGGCCAGTACCAGCACGATGTGAACCAAAACCTGCTGAAAGACAGCCTCGATCGAACGGTCGAAAGCAGCGTGAACGCCGTGGGCATCAACCTCAATACCGCCAGCAAACACCTGCTCACCTACGTGTCAGGGCTGGGGCCGGCGCTGGCCCAGAACATTGTCGAGCACCGCCGCGAACACGGCCCCTTCCAGACGCGCCAGGCCCTGAAGAAAGTCAGCCGCCTGGGCGACAAGGCCTACGAACAGGCCGCCGGGTTCCTCCGCATTCGCGACAGCAAAAATCCGCTCGACAACACCGCCGTACACCCCGAGCGGTACGCCCTGGTGGAGCAGATGGCCAAAGACCTGGGCGTGGCCGTCACCGACCTCATCGCCCGCAGCGACCTGCGCCAACAGCTCGACCTGCGCCGCTACACCAGCGCCGAAGTGGGGCTGCCCACCCTGAAAGACATCATGCAGGAGCTCGCCAAGCCCGGCCTCGACCCCCGCGGCGAAGCCAAGGCCTTCGACTTCGGCAACGTCAGCACCATCGACGACCTCCGCGACGGGATGGTCCTGCCCGGCATCATCACCAACATCACCAACTTCGGCGTCTTCGTCGACATTGGCATCAAGGAAAATGGCCTCATCCACATCAGCCAGCTGGCCAACCGCTTCGTCAAAAACCCCGCCGACGTGGTGAGCCTCAACCAACAGGTGCAAGTGCGCATTACCTCCATCGACCGCGAGCGCAAGCGCATCCAGTTGTCGATGAAGGATGTTTAACCCATCCTTATCAAAAAATGCCCCTAACTTCGCATAAACTGTTAAGTACATGAGCAAGAGATACCCTAAAACATTGTCCGCAGGTGCTAATAATACGGTGATTGCTTTGTCTGAAACAGAAGCAGGTAAGCTTTTCATAGAAGATACCCGTTCAGATATTGGTTCTGAAGCTGAAAAGATGAAATTTGCCAATACCATTAACGGCTTGGTTGTCAAGTTTATCCGATTAGACTTAATGCCAGATGATACGGAGGTTCTAGTGATGGAGCGCCTCTTCCCTTTAGATTTTCGGGCTTTTGAATATGAAAAAAGACAGCTTATCTTTGAAGTTTTTGAGAACGAGCTTCGTCAGCTTCATGCGCAAGGCTTCGTGCACAGAGACATCAGACGCCCATCGGATATGCCTGGTTTTTCTTTCGACAATATTTTCCTCACCCCAAGCGGCATTCGGCTCATTGACGTAGGTATATCCGCCCTTCGCTCACAAGTAGGTGATAAGTTATTCAATAAATTTGTAGAACAAGAACTCCAAGAACTCAGTGCCTTTGAAACTTTTTTTCTAAATAGATAATAGTTGGTGAAGATGGGCGAGCCGGCTATTTCACTTTTATTATTGAAATAAAATATCACCCGTCTATTTTGTATTTTAGCGCACGACAGCAAAAGCCAACCCAATCCTGCGGTAAATTAATTAGACTAGTTCTAAATAAGGGTATCTGAGAATTCGTACACCAACAGTATTTGGGTAAAAAGGCTTATAAAAGTAGATTTGTGGGAAAGTCAGCGAATCACAGCCCTTTCCTCCACTTTAATTGTCAGTAGACAAACGAAAAACAAAAACACATGAGTTGGATCACAAAATTCCTAACTTCTTCCATCGGGCACAAACTGGTGATGAGTCTTACCGGGCTTTTTCTCATCTTGTTCCTGGTTATTCACCTGGTGGGCAACCTGCAGTTATTAGCCGGTGATGATGGTGAAAGCTTCAACTTGTACGCCAAGTTCATGACCACCAACCCTTTAATCAAGTTCACGTCCTACGGTTTATACTTCTTCATTCTGCTACACGCGGTGCAGGGTATTGTTATCTGGTGGAAGAACCGTTCGGCCCGGGGCGAGGTGGGTTACGCCGTGAAGGTGACCCGCGCCGTCAACACCAATGCCACCTACGCCAGCAATATGGCGTTGTTGGGTTCTATTATCTTCCTCTTTTTGGCCTTGCACCTCTACCAGTTCTGGCTGCAGATGAAGCTGGACACCCTGCCCTACGCCACTTATGACGGCGTAGCGGTCAAGAACCTCTACTACATTGTATCACTGACGTACGAAAATCCAATTTTCGTGGCCATTTACGTGGTGTCGATGGTTTTCATTGGGATGCACCTGTGGCACGGTTTCCAGAGCGCTTTTCAGTCGCTGGGCATCAACCACCCCAAGTACACCCCACTCATCCAGGGCGTTGGTAAAATCTATTCTATTCTGGTGCCATTGGGCTTTGCCCTTATTCCCATCCTGATGTACCTGAATAAATAAAACGCATTGGTCAAACCACGGAATAGCCAGCGGGAGTTTGTGCACCGCCAGTCATTCCAACTTCTTGCCAAAAAAAATTCAACCATATGAACCTCAACGGAAAAGTGCCACCTGGCCCCCTGGCCGAAAAATGGACGCAATATCGTTCTACGATGCCCCTGGTGGCGCCTAATAACAAACGCCGCATTGAAATCATCATCGTTGGTACCGGACTAGCGGGTAGTTCGGCAGCAGCTACACTGGGCGAGTTGGGCTACCAGGTTAAAGTCTTCACTTTTCACGATAGCCCCCGGCGCGCGCACTCCATCGCCGCCCAGGGCGGGATCAATGCCGCCAAAAATTACCAAAACGACGGAGACAGTGTCTTCCGGCTTTTTTACGACACCATTAAAGGTGGTGACTACCGCTCGCGCGAAGCCAATGTGCACCGCCTGGCGGAAGTTAGCCGTACCATCATCGACCAGGCCGTTGCCCAGGGTGTACCCTTTGCCCGGGAATACGGCGGGCTGCTGGCCAACCGCTCCTTCGGTGGCGTGCAGGTGAGCCGCACCTTCTACGCCCGCGGCCAGACCGGACAACAACTGCTGCTGGGCGCCTACCAGAGCCTGAGCCGCCAGATATCCCTGGGCAACGTGAAGTTGTACAACCGCCACGAAATGCTCGACCTGGTGCAGGTCGATGGCAAAGCGCGGGGAATTATTGCCCGCAACCTCATCACGGGTGAACTGGAGCGCCACGGCGCCCATTGTGTGGTGCTGTGTACGGGTGGTTACGGCAACGTCTTCTACCTGAGCACCAACGCCATGATGTCGAACGTCTCGGCCGCCTGGCGGGCAGTACGCCGGGGTGCCCTCATGGCCAATCCTTGCTTTACGCAAATTCACCCTACCTGTATTCCCGTTTCCGGCGATTACCAGAGCAAGCTGACCTTGATGTCGGAGTCGCTGCGCAATGACGGGCGGGTATGGGTACCCAAAAAAGAAGCCGACGCCAAGGACATCCGCGAAGGCCGACGCCGGGGCGATGATATTCCGGAAGCCGACCGCGACTACTTCCTCGAGCGGCGGTACCCGGCCTTTGGCAACCTGGTTCCGCGCGACGTCGCCAGCCGGGCCGCCAAATCAGTCTGTGACGAAGGGCTGGGCGTTGCCCCCACCGGACTGGCGGTATTCCTCGACTTCGACGATGCCATCATGCGTTACGGTGCTTCGGCTGCCAACAACCAGAACATCGACAACCCCAGCCCCGCCAGGATTCGCGAACTGGGTGATGCGGTGATTCGCGAAAAGTACGGCAACCTGTTCGAGATGTACGAGAAGATCACCGGTGAGGATCCCTATAAGACACCCATGAAGATCTACCCGGCGGTGCACTACACCATGGGTGGCCTGTGGGTCGATTACAACCTGGAAACCAATATCCCTGGTCTCTTTGCCGCCGGTGAAGCCAACTTCTCCGATCACGGCGCCAACCGCCTCGGCGCATCGGCGCTGATGCAGGGCCTGGCTGACGGCTACTTCGTATTGCCGTACACCATCGGTGACTTCCTGAGCAAGGATATTCGTACGCCCATGATGGATACGAATACCGAACCGTTCCAGGCGGCCGAACAGGCTGTAAAAGAACGGATTACCAGCCTGCTGGGCGTGCAGGGGTCGCAATCGGTCGAAAGCTTCCACCGCCGCCTCGGCCACATCATGTGGGACTACTGCGGTATGTCGAGGGACGAAGCGGGGCTGAAGAAAGCCCTGCAAATGATTCGCGACCTGCAGGCCGAATTCTATAGCGACGTTTTTGTGCCGGGCACCAACGAGGAATACAACCCCGAGTTGGAGAAAGCCCTCCGGGTGGCCGACTTTATGGAACAAGGCGAACTCATGATCGTCGATGCCCTCGACCGCGAAGAGAGTTGCGGCGGACACTTCCGCGAAGAATACCAAACGGAAGATGGCGAGGCCCTGCGCCGCGACGACGAATACGCCTACGTAGCGGCCTGGGCTTACCCCGCACGGGGCCAGGAACCGATCCTCCACAAAGAGGAATTGCTGTTCGAGAACGTGGAATTGAAGACGCGCTCTTATAAGTAGCCTGCACGTGGAAAGGTGTAAAGGTGTAAATGGGTAAACGTGTAAATGGGTAAAAGTTGGGTACGTAGACCCACATTGCGTAATTACGTTTAAAAATTAAAAGTCAGGAAAATGAAATTGACACTCAAAATATGGCGCCAGGCGTCTCCGCAGGGCAAAGGAACGTTCCAAACTTACCAGATGGACAACGTGACCGAACACATGTCTTTTCTGGAAATGCTCGACGTGCTCAACGAAGATTTGCTGCTCAAGAAAGAAGAACCGGTGGTTTTCGAAAGCGACTGCCGGGAAGGTATTTGCGGCACCTGTAGCATGGTCATCAACGGCCATCCGCACGGACACATGCAGCGTACCACAACCTGCCAGTTGCACATGCGCCACTTTAAGGATGGCGAAACCATTACCATTGAGCCGTTCCGCGCGAAGGCTTTCCCCGTGCTCAAGGACCTGGCGGTAGACCGCTCCGCTTTTGACAAAATCATCCAGGCGGGTGGCTACATTTCCATCAACACGGGTCAGGCGCAGGACGCCAACGCCATTCCCATTGAAAAAGAACAATCATCAATGGCCATGGATGCCGCCGAATGCATCGGTTGTGGTGCCTGCGTAGCGGCGTGCCCCAATGCCTCGGCGATGCTCTTTGTAAGCGCGAAGGTGAGCCACCTGGCGCTGGTACCCCAGGGACAAGTAGAGGCCGATCGCCGCGTCCAGCACATGGTTGCAGCTATGGACGACGAGGGCTTTGGCATGTGTTCCAACATCACGGCCTGCGAAGCAGAATGCCCCAAGGGCATCTCGGTCACCAATATCGCTCGTTTGAACCGCGAATTCCTGGGCAGTGAACTGGGTTCGCAGGTGAAGGGATAAAGTTCAGTGTAAAAGTGTAAGGGTGTAAGAGTGGAAAGGTGTAAGAGTGGAAAAGTGTAAGAGTCATCTTACTTTTACACTTGCCCAACGTTTACACCTTTCCTACCTCTCCGTTGCCTTCTTCAGCTTCCTGGCTTCCTTCCTGAAATAACCCCGGAAGAGAAAATTGTGCTTCAGGGCTTCCATGTTTTCGTTGAGGCGGGCAGAGCCCACGTTAAGATTTTGGAGGATTTCCCGCACGTCCTGCGCTGCCAGGCTATCGCGGAGCAGGGTACCGACAACCCCCTCCGGATTCTGCGTCTCCTTAAGCAACCGGTTGAGTCCGGTGGTCGCTTCGGCCAATTGTGCGCTCGTCGTGGTCAGGTCGTTCATAATCGGTGTTGTTTTCACAAAAATGAGGCTATCCAACTGGTCGTAAAAACCACCGAAGCCTGCGCTGATGGTGGTATCATTTAGCAGGGTACCCACCAGCCCCTGGCCCGCCTGTACCTGCGCCGTCATTTGCTGAAGTTGCGACCCCATCCGACTGAGGTCGTAGGAAGTGAGTTGAACATTATGGATGGTTTTCCCAATATCACGGGCCGTGGCAGAGTCCTGCAACAACAGGGACAGGGTACCGTAGCCATTGTTTACTTTTTCGGCTATTTCCAGCAGGTTGGTCACCAGTAAAGCCAGGTTGGCACTGGTATTGTTCAGACTTTCCATCATTTCGTCCGTGGCGGCCCGGTTGTAAGTGGGTAGCACATCCCCCTCCTCCACCAGCGCACTTGCGCCCTGGCCAGGGACAATATTAATGATCATGCTGCCCACCAACCCGTCGCTGCCGATACTGGCAATGGCATTTTTGCGAACCACGCTGCGCATCTGCTCATCCAGGTTCATGTTCACTTGCAAAGTAGAATCATTGATGATCTGGATATCCGCTACACTCCCCACGGTAATACCCGCATAACGAACATTGTTACCGGCCTGGAGGCCACTCACATTTCTGAACCGGGCGTACAGGGTGAACCCCGACTGAAAGAGATTGGTCTGTCTGCCGATACTGTAAACGGCAATGGTAAAAAGGGCGAGACCAAGGATTACGAAAATCCCGAGGCTGACTAGTTTATTGGTATCCTTTCTCATAGTAGGTAACCCTTTAAAATGCGCTTGGTTATTTAAAAAAGGCTTGCACCTTGGGATCGCGGTTGCTGGTCAGTTGCTGATACGTCCCCTCGGCGTAATTGATGCCCTCAACGAGAATAATGACCCGGTTGGCAATAACACGGGCACAGTCCAGGTCGTGGGTGATGATGATCGACGCCGTTTGCTGCTCGGCCTGAATACGCAAAATGAGTTGAATGATTTCTTTGGCCGTGATCGGGTCCAGGCCACTGGTCGGTTCATCGTACAAAATAATTTTAGGCTGCAGGATGAGTGTCCGCGCCAGCGCAATCCGTCGTTTCATGCCGCCCGACAGTTCACTGGGCTTCATATTGACCGTGTGCGCCAGGCCCACGCTTTCCAGGGTACGCAAGATCATGGTTTCCTCCCCTTCCGGTAAAATGCGGTTCGGATGCCGACGCAGTGGAAATTGCAGGTTTTCCCGCACGGTCATGGAATCGTACAGCGCACTGCCCTGGAAAAGAAAGCCCACTTCGGTGCGCAGTTCGTCGAGTTCAATTTGGGACAGCTTCAGCAAGTTTTTTCCCAGGATCTCCACCACCCCTTCATCCGGGTATTCCAGTCCCACCAGGCACTTGATCAGTACCGATTTGCCAGAGCCGGACTTGCCTATTATGACCAGGTTTTCCTGCGGAAAGAGATCCATGTCGAACCCCTTCAGCACGTGGTTATCACCAAATGACTTGTGTACTCCCCGAATATGAATCAGCGGTGCCCCCACCGCAACAGGCGGGGCGGAAGATGCTGTAGCAACAGGGTCATTCAGCGTGTTCATCGTCCTGTTTTTATAAATCGTAAAAAATATCAGCCACCAAAACCGCCCAAAAATCGACCAGAAACACCAAAATGGAAGCAATCACCACCGCTGTATTGGCTGCCCGACCTACCCCAGCCGTTCCCTGATCAGAAGTATAGCCCTTGTAGCAGCCTACCAGAGCGATGACAAATCCAAAAAAGAAAGACTTGGTGGTGGCTGGCACCAGGTCGCTGAACGCCAGACTGTTGAACACTTCCGTAAAATAAAGGGTAAAACTCACCTCTCCTTTGAAGTGTTCAACCAAAAAAGAACCCGCCAGGGAAATGGTGTCAGACATCAACACCAGCAAGGGAAGCATCAAAGTGGTCGCCAGGATGCGGGTGACTACCAAAAATTTGAACGGATTGGTTCCCGACACTTCCATGGCGTCGATCTGCTCGGTCACTCTCATGGAGCCCAGCTCAGCCCCCATACCCGATCCGATCTTGCCCGCACAAATGAGTGCGGTGAGTACCGGACCGATCTCCCGCACGATGGCAATGCCGATCATCGAAGGCATGTAAGACACCGCTCCGAACTCGATCATCGTTGGCCGGATCTGCAAACTCAGTACCAGCCCCATAATAAATCCGGTGAGCGACACCAAAACAAAGGACCGGTTGCCCACCTCGTAGCATTGGTGAAGCAACTCCCGAAATTCGAAAGGAGGATAAAAAACGTGGCGAAAGAAATTGCCGGCAAAAGCAGCAATATGACCTACCTCCGTAAGAAAATTGCGCAAGCCAGGCGGTAAATAGGTATACGGGTGATTGGCCAACGTAAAAGTTGTTTTGGTACAACCGAAAATACGGGCCATTTGACCAGGAAAGAGGTGATGATCGTTAGTGGATGGGATGAGAAATATCAACAGGGGTCACTGCTGCCTCAAAACAAACCCTGGGCAAACTGGGCAAACTGCTCTGCCGTCAGGACCTTTTCCAGGTAGTCGTAGATCAGTGGCTCGCTGCGCATTTTGCTGAGGTGCTCAGATGACCGTACGTTGGAGGTCATAATGATCTTGGGGTTGAAGCGGCTATTTTGGGTCATGGTATTCAGCTGATTGGCGAAGGTCCAGCCGTCGATACGCGGCATTTTCACATCGAGAATAATGAGGGTAGAGCCGGTGAACGATTTGGTGGTCAGCTGCTGGAGGTAGCGCAGGGCGCTGGCCGGATCGGTGAACGCTTTGATGCTTTTGGCGCAGCCTGCCTCCTCGGCAGCAATCTGGTGAATGACGTTCGTGGGATGGTGATCATCGACGAGAATGAGCTGGTCTATTTTCTTCATCATGTGGGTTCTAGCTATTAGGTGCGGAGAATATACAATTTTTTTTTTGGAAAGGACAGCAAGTGGCGCCTGTAAAAGCGGCCGAATGAACACGCGCACCTTTCACCTCTGGTCCTACGGACCGGTCTCCTGAAGGAGAAAGGTGGCAGGGCGAGCGGTCATTTTGGAGAATGAGTTACTTAGCTTCGGAATTGCTTATTTGCTTGAAGCGCAGTTTTCCAATGCTTGAAGAAGATCTACACCTCACCAAACGCAAAGCGCCAACTTCTAAATGGAGTGGGTAAGTGTAAAAGCGGAAACGTATTAACGCATCTTTACGTTGGAGGCTGGAGGTTGGAGGTTGGAGGTTGGAGGCATAGACCTAGAATGGCGAAAGCCCCACCGCGTTAGCGATGGAGCTTTCTTAAAATTGGCGGCGACCTACTCTCCCACCTAAAGGCAGTACCATCGGCGCTAAGGAGCTTAACTTCTCTGTTCGGAATGGGAAGAGGT
>Ga0208544_10000741_pt1 | contig 24115 bp, 31 predicted proteins | sample DEB08_DNA_9_FD_184526 | JGI IMG/M metagenome (GOLD analysis project Ga0208544, IMG submission 184526) | Aqueous microbial communities from the Delaware River and Bay under freshwater to marine salinity gradient to study organic matter... | ecosystem: Environmental > Aquatic > Marine > Coastal ... | reverse complement strand
GACGGTATTTGCAGGTTCGGAACAACGCCTCTGAGAAGGGGTTGTCGTTGCTGACACGTGGACGGCTGTAGGAGGCCGTGATCCCCAGTTTTTCCATCGTCACCTTCATCGTGGCACCTTTCATCGGGCTGCCGTTGTCAGCGTGCAGAACCAAAGGGCCAAGATGACAGCCCTCTGCCAGCACGGCTTGCCGGATCAGATTGGCAGCCAGATCCGCACTTTCACGCTCATGGACCTCCCAACCAACAATTTTGCGGCTGAAGATGTCCACAATCAAATACAGATAAAAGAACATGCCGGCGACAGGCCCCGGCATCCAGGTAATGTCCCAAGTCCAGACCTCACAGGGCGCACTGGCCTGATAGCTTGTGGGCGGCTTACGCTTGACTGGGGACTTGGCTCGACCCCGGTGATGCTGCAACCCATTGGCGCGCAGAATGCGGTAGAAACTCGATTCCGAGGCCAGATATAGCCCCTGATCGGCTAGCGTTGGCACAATCTGACTTGGGGGAAGACTAGAAAAATCCTTTGATTTACAGACATCTAGAACAGCCGCACGTTCAGCGGCACTCAACGCGTTTGCGGGCTCCGGGCGTGGCACGAGAGGGCGTTGATCAGGGCGAACCTCACCGTCTTTTGTCCAGCGCCGCAGGGTGCGTACGCTAATTTCCAACTCGGAACAGGCTTTGGCGCGCCCCGCTCCTGCGGTGACGGCCTCATTGATCAAAGAAATTGCGGCTTGGCGATCTGGGGTGCTGATCATGCGTCCTCTCCGTCCCCCCAGATCGCTGAGGCCTTTTTTCGCAGAACAAGCAGTGCTGCAGTTTCGGCCAGTGCGCGATCCTTGCGAGCAAGCTCGCGTTCCAAATCTTTCACCCGTTTCTTGTCTTCCTTGGTCGCACGCCCAAGACGTGCTGCACTCGTGCGGTCCCAGTCGTTGGCCTGCTCGCAAGCAACTCGCCACATGGCAATCTGCGCCGGATACAGGCCACGTTTGCGGCAGTATTCGGATAAGTCAGCCTCGTTCAGCGCCGCCGTCTCCAACACCGCTGCGAACTTGTCACGTGACGACCATCCATCAGGGCTCGCATCAGCATCAGGCAAAAGCTGGCCTTTACCACGCGCGTCCGCACGCCAGGAGAAAAGCGTTGCCTCCGAAATCCCTTCCTCCCGCGAAAGCTGCCGAATGGCCACGTTGTTTGGTGGAAGCATCCGTTTCAGCACAGCTGCTTTTCGTTCCAGTGAATATCCCATGTCATTGTCCTCATCCGCCCACCTGAAAATTAGAGAAAAATAGAGCAGCGGACAACTTCCCTGACACAGGGGGACATAGCCGCAAACAGAGAACCGTTTTTTGAACGATGAGCAAGGTCAGCATTGTGGACTAAGCAAATGCAAGAAGCCTTCAGAAGTGGGGTGGCAACAGCAATTAGTGCTCTGGCTTTGAAATTACCTGACTCTGTCAGAGAAGATACTATACGATATTCCGATCCGTTTGTTTGTACCTTCAATATCAGCAAGATTAATCATATCTCCAGAAATGGAGCCACTTTCTGTACCTTGGACAATGCTACGGAAGACTACAGTATGGAAAAGCTCTGCGCCGTCAGGCGTCTTGTATACACACGCTGCGAAAACAAGAGGTTTGGCGTATGTGGTTCCTTGAGGCAGGCTTAAAGGGGGAACCACAATATTATAGACCGTTCGAGTTTTTTCCTGAGGGAAAATTACTCGTCTTAGATGGTTTTTTTTCCGACCATAGCCGTCAAAAGATTTTTCCAGTGATGTAAGCATTGCAGCAAACTTATCATCTACAGATCCGATATGATCACTGGTCTCGCAAACAACACCTACTTCAATAAACTGAGGACAAATGCTCGGTACAGATCCAATGTTTACGGTCTCGATGACTATGCTTGCCCTGATCTCGCCGTCCCTTTCGAACAAGCCACCATCAAGACCGACGGTCAGTTTGAGCCAAGGACGCTGCTCTGCGCGCATTATTTTGTTGGTTTCAATTGCCGCTTTTGCTGTCGCCACAGCGGCAGTGTTAGTCTTGTTGGTATGCTGCAAGGTCCGGAACAGAAAATAGGCAGCCAAGGCAGACAATATTGCCATTATCCACTGTGCAAGCCCATCTTTAGGGTTAACAAACGTCCCAAGAAGTGAATCCAAAAAAATGCCTATCGCACTACGGTCGGCTTCGGTGTCTGATTGGTACACCTGATTGGTTACTTGCAAGGCTTTATAATCAAGCCAAAGGAATAAATTTAGCGCAAGTCCGATCCCGCATGTTAGACCAAGTGCAAATGCTCCGTTTCGATAACCATCAGACATATTATTATAAATTTCCCTAAAATGGAGCCTCTGAACAGCTTGTTGGGAACAAGCACTTCCTTCTAATTGGGTTAGAATAATGGCAGTTTATCAACAATTTTCGCAAGAGCCACCTCCCTCATAGTCCAACTTTTTCTGCAACAAAGTTTGCACCGTTCATAAACCCTGGTTTTTGGAAGGTGTCGCTAATGTTTGAGTTTCACGGGCAAAAGGGGGGGGGTCAGTCATGCTAAAATAGTTTGATTTATCAGATCAAAACCACGTTCCGTAGGCATGCAGAACAAGCATTGCCCACCGCTCGCATCTGCCCAGACCGCCCCAATCCGGCGTTTATCGCCTTCACCATCATAGAGAAAACCGCCCTTGTATTCGACGGCAAGGATACGGCCATCTTTGAGCATCGCCACAAAATCTGGGTAAAACTTCTGGTGTGGAAGTTGCAGCCAGAACGAAGTTTTCTTGTTCTCCACATTCCTGATCCAAAAATGAACTTCATCCATTCGGTCCAGATAGACCGCGCAATCGAACTCTTCGCCATTTGGCTTCAAGTCCCCGACAAGAGGGGTGTAGTGCTTATTGAACTTTGTTGCGCCCGCGTAGGGTTGATTGAACGCATAAGACTGTTCGTCGAAGATCATCGAAAGGTCGGAATGGGTCGCAAAGTCTTCGGCGTTGGCGGCAAATAGGGCGGTATAGTTGCCCGTCTCCCGCTCCCCACGCAGATCAGCGATGTACTGCGCCAGAGCGCGCCGTAAGTCATGCTTATTCCGCGCAAGCACATCAAAGTCGTGTCCTGCAGCGATCAGGGCTTCGATTGCTTTTGTGATAAAAATAATAGCACTTGGCTTCGTGATGTCTGGATGGCGAATGCCGCTGTCGATGAAGTTAGCAAGCCGTGGCAAGGTCCACGCAGGCTCTTGAACCACCATGGCTAACTCGCCCTGGACGCGCCTGGCAAAGTCAATTTCAACTTTGCCCTTGTCTGATACATCAATCTCGCCTGATTGGCTTTCATCAACGATTTTGAAGCGGGTCGTGATGTCAGTAGGATCGCATTCATCCAGCCGCCACGGCAGATCCAGATAATGCTCTTTTGAGAACAGTTGAAGTTCGCCCTGTTTGCGAAATCCCAGAAGGGGGACGATGAACGCAGGCTTTTCCTCTTCCTGCGATGCGGAAAGTTGGAAGTTGTTGGATTTCGCGTAAAGGCGGTCAATCACGCGGCTCGCTTTGGGCGATTTTGCCAATGCCAACTGTATGAGGTTTTTGCTCTCACGCGACATTTGCCCCTTAAAGGTCATCGACCGCTTTTCAGGATCATAGGCCACACGGTTGCGCACGGACGCGGGCAGTTTCGCAATCGCGTCTTCGACTTCCTGTGCAAGCGTTTCATCTTCGACCAGTGGTTCGGACTCGTGCTCCATTTCGTCTGCGGCGGCGTCGTAACCCATATTGCCCTGGGGCGAGACTATTTGATCGGCTTCCATCTTGTTGAAGCCTGCGCCTTCGATAAGGCCGTCTTTCAGCATTTTTGCGGTGCCATCAAAACTTTTGGACGCGACAAAAGCGTATGCTTGATTGAGCGCGTCGCGGTTTTTACGCTGTGCTTTAGGCATGCGCAACACGCGGCCCAAAACTTGTTCAATCGCGGTGGCTGAAACCTGCTCGGCGACGGAGCATAGAACATATGCAAAGGGACAATCCCAGCCTTCTTTGAGTTTGGAAACCGTGATGATGTAACGGATGCGACAATCTAGGTCCGCGATTTCATGGTCATCAAGGTCTTTGCGCAGACCCGTATGAACCGCGATTTCAGCTTGCGGTATCCCACGGTCTAAAAGGTGCTGCTCCACCTTGTCGTATGTGATCCGGGTCGCGTCCGTTGCGGATGCACTTTGCGCCTGAAAGAGAATGATGGGGCGGATATATTCGCCTGTCTCGCTCTCCTCGGCCTTGGCCGCTTCCTCCAACGCCTCGCGGCAGTCGAAAGCCGCGCCGATGGTCTTCTGCCAGTTCGCATCAGTGGTCAGTTTGATCGGCATCTTGATCATTTCTTCCGCTTTCAACTCTGCGGCGGAAACGGAATACAGAATGTTTGATGCGTGCTTTTCGCGGGCAGGCTCATGAGTTGTCTGGGGCGTCGCGGTTAGTTCAAGAATGAGTGACGGTGAAAACCGCGACAGCGTGTCAAAGGACAAGGCCGTGCGAGCATTATGCGCCTCATCGACGATCACCATTGGCCTGTGCAGGCGCAACAGGTTGGCTAGAGACGCGACAGGACGGCCTGCTCCTTCAACCTGCTGTAAGCGCGCTTCCTGTGCCTCTGTGAGGCCGCTGAAATGATCCATCAGGTTTCCGGCGTCTTGATAGACTTTCAAGCCATCTTCGTTCGGCTTGCCGTTATCTTTTTCGCGACGGAATGACTGGATGGTGGAAACGACGATGCATGCACCACCCTCGGCGTCGGCACGGGACATTGCAAGTGCTTCGGCCTTAGTCAAAACGGAGACATTGCGGCCAAAGTCCTTGGCCAATGCCGCACGATAGGGATGGTCTGGATTCTTTAAGGCTGACACTGTTTGGTCAAGGATAGGCGTAGAAGGTACGAGCCAAAGAACCATAGGGTTTTTGACTTCCAAAAACTCCTGCGCGGCGATGCCGACTGCATAAGCGCCCATGACGGTCTTACCACCACCTGTTGGGATGCGTAGGCAGACATAGGGAGTGCCGTCCGCAATTACGGGCGCGTGGCGGTAGGGCATGCTCGTGGCTTTGTAGAACGCAAGGTTCGCACCGTCTGGGCCAGTGTCATTCACATCGCGCAAATAGGCACGGAACCGTTTCAGGGCCGTTTGCTGATATTCCTTCAACTCGAAGTTTGTGGCGGCCATTTCAGTTTCCCTCGATCTGGTAGGGGATTTGCTTGAAGATCACGCCTTCAGCTTTCAGGCGTTCGGGGCTGACTGTGCAGCCCTCTGCATAAACGACACGGACACCCTCAAAGTCGTTGAATGGTATAGACAAGTTGGCCAGCGCGTCAGGGGTCAGCACATTGCCCGACGCTTCACGGGGGACACCCTGTTCGGCGGGGGAAAACAGCAAATAGACTGCCTTGTCCTTGTGCGTGCCAATAAAGGAGGTCGCGGTATCGACCTTGTGCGGCAGGGGTGACCCTGTCTCGGAGAAAAACACATGGGCGGCAAGGTCAGGAAAGACCACGCCACCGTCGATGTCGCCGAACTCGTTGAACAATGGGGTACCGAGGCGGCAATAGCGAAAGCCGCCGCCAAGGGGTTCAACGGGTTTTTCAGCGTCGCCGCCTTTGTCATAGCCACCTATCACGCGGCGCAAGCGTTTGGCGGTGATGTCAGGCGCAATGGTTTCATCCATTTCGACAAGGATGAAATGACGGTTTTTACCGTCAATCTTGTTTGTTTCGAGAACCGAGTGCCCAGTCGTTCCAGACCCTGCAAATGAATCCAATATTAAATCGCCATCATCCGTGATCCAGCTAACAATCCTTGAAACAATTTTGATGTTTTTTTCTGTATCAAAGACAGTTTCGGACCCAGACAACAGGATATCCATCCAGTTGTCGCTGGATAGTTTCCCACCTCTCGGAGGCACATAGTATTGGGTCCTGCCTTCTTCATTTTTTCGCACGAAATCGAGTTTGATGTTTGTGGCTGCAAGATGTTCAAGATACCACTCATCAAGTGTCATTTCGTCGGGAGCATCATCACAAAACTTGTGGTAGTTCTTGATCGCTCTTTTGGTTCTGCCTTCTTCCCAGCGCCATTGCCCAGAATCGGGGGTAAAACCAAAAAGTTCGTAGCGCATGGTATGGCGATCTGTCCCACGCCAGAACGTATCCCATTTTCCGGGTTGCTCTACATCGGTTCCTATCATCAGTTTCGGAAGACGTAGGTTTTGTTTTCGAGAGTAAAACAGAATGTATTCGTGACCTTGGGAGAGGCTATCTATGTCCTCGAACTGAGCCTGAACGCTTTTGATGCCCCTCCTTACCGAAATAGTGTTTTTGTGGCATTGAGGGCCAAATATCTCGTCCATCAGCATTTTCGCATGATGCATCGCATGGCCGTCGATACTCATAAAAATCACGCCATCTTCGTGCAAAAATTCCCTCAAGAGGCGCAAGCGCGGATACATCATACACAGCCATTTGTCGTGGCGGGAAAGGTCTTCGGCTTCTTTTCCAACGACCTTACCCAGCCATGCCTTGATCTCCGGTGACGCGACATTGTCGTTATAAACCCAGCCTTCGTTGCCCGTGTTGTATGGCGGGTCGATATAGATACATTTCACTTTGCCCGCATAGTAGGGCAGGAGGGATTTCAGGGCTTCTAGATTGTCCCCCTGCACCAATAAATTTCCTGCGTCAGGATCGCCCGCCGACAAGTCCCCATCGCAATGGATCAGACGATACGGCACTTCACGGTGATGATTGACGACGGCCTTTTTGCCGATCCAGTCCAGTGTAGGCATGTGGGGTCTCTCGCTCGGTCAGCGCCTAGTTTGGCGCATTGTTTTGTTTGAAAGGACGCTACACGCTCATGTTGAAAAAGCACAATGGGTTCACAGGGGGGTAAACCGCTGATATTCAAAGCGACAATCGTCATTTTGAGCATCGGCCGTGGTGGGCTTCGGTGCGGGCAATTCCAAAAGCTTGGTCAACTCGAGAGCGAACTGCCGGAAATTGGCGCGTTCGTAACCGCCAGAGCTTTTCCAGCGGGATATAAAGTCATCGACGTCCACAATGGTCACCATTCTATGCGCAATAGATCATTCCTATTGATTGAGACCATGCCATGCCGGAAGAAACAAGTCGCTGTCGCAGGCGAGGCTTGGAATAAGTGGCAGGGGTATTTTGGGGCGAGGGAACTGTCGCCCTTCCCATGGTGGGAGAGTTTGAGGGGGCGGGCGGTACGTCTGCCCCCTCAAGGGTGAGAGCTTGGGAGAGGGGCTGCGGCCCTTTCACCCAGTATGAACAAAGGGCGGAGAGCCGACCTTCGCTGCACAGACGACCACAACACCATTTTTCTTTAAAGCGGACACTTGCTTTGAGGCTGAAAACTGAAAATACGCCCGGCAGTCCGGAACTTGGCCCGGAACAAGCACTAGGTTATCTCGTATACACCGTAGGAAGCAGCCCCCAAAAGCTCTCCATCGAAAGGGACAAGGACGCTTCTTTCCAGCCACCCGACATGAAGCAATTCATAGAGCGCCTGCCCAATGAGAAATTGCCCTGATTGAGCATTTTCTTGAATTTTGACCGAACGATTTAAGGCTGCGCTACCAATATCGTGAGATTGGAAACCTGTAGCCGCCACAGCTACCACTCTCTTGCGAGCTTTTCCTACATCTGCACCGACTCTCATTTCCAACAATGGTAGGCCAGCTTCTTCGAGCGCTGGGTTTACTGCTTCTCGAAGAATGCGAAGTAAGGTGAGACCAAGATCAACAGTGTTGTCACACTGGGTAGTGAACCCCGGCATATCTATGAAAGCGATAAAGCCATCTCCGGTCACATTAAGAACAGCACCATGGAAATGGCCCACGCTAGTCAGCAGCTCCCTAAGAAATATTTCATAAGACCTGTCAAACTGTTCTCCGTATTTCTGTCGAAGAGAGGTGCTGCCGACAATGTCGACGGAAATGAAACTTACAAAGTCGGCACCAGAGTCTGAAAAAAGCTCTTTTTGAGGATCTGCTTTCTCCTCAGGAGGCGAGTATGCCTTACCATTTAGCTCTTGTCCGAGGGAAGCCCGTCGTGACTTGGAGTAACCAGATGCTGACGAAATTGAAGGAGGGCCGTAAGAAATGGGAAGGCCTCCAAGATGTTGCTGCATCATTTCAAAAACAACTTCTTCTGGTATCGCCACTTTCAAGAAGTTATCGATGTAAATCCGACCCGAACTAGAGTGTTTGATTGTATATCGTCGTGGATCTGGCTCCAAACGTAGCACTGCTGTTTGTGTTTCATCGTCAGTTGACAGTACTTCGGTCACAAAATCAAACCTGTGTCTCTCGCGTCCATCTGCGTCTAAATCGGCCCAATCCCTAGTCTTCCTGCCAGACATCTGAAAATACCTTATTAGTCAAAATTAAACTCTCGGTGGGAAGAGCTGTTGTTTGAGCGATTTGGTTGGCAACAGTTGCAGCCGGTTAAGGGCGTTTCCAATGGTTGCTTTTGTAAACTGTCTCGGTTTCTCCCGCGAAGCTAAACTGGGCACTTGTCCACCGGCTGGCACCATCGGTGTCATACTTTGCTGGCTCGCTCAACTTGTTGAACGTCCTGCTTGAAATATATGTATGATTGCCCGGGTCTCGAATGTCGGAGAGTTTAGCCGAAAAGCTTGCGGCCTTCCCTATCCAAATAAGGTCATTATTGTTCCTAATACCTGATCGTACAGCCCTGACTTCGCCTACGTCGATACCCACTCCGTGGCGTATTTCAATATCGTAGTCACGAATAGATTTGAACTGCCTTCTAGCAGCGGGATGGATGATCTTACGTACAGCCCAGTGGATTTCCCGCCCGCAAATAGATGCGTTGCTGTTCTTACTGTCTCCAACGAACACCCCCATTACTCGATCGCCATCGAAGCTGCGTACAGCCCCGCCATGCTTCACGATAAGTCTCGTTGAGCAGTCTAAGAAACAGCGAATAATCTTTGCGGTTGTACTCCATGGGCATAGCTTCGAAAGCAAAGCGGAGTTTCCGAGGTCTGCATAGAGAAACGCTGCATCAATCTTAACGGCTCCGTCTTTGAGCACGACATCATCAGTGGCCGGTACTACCCTGCCTTCGCGTGCGTTAAACGTTGTACCAAACAGGGTATCCACGCGGTCTTTAAGAAAGGTCTCGTCAGTTGCCAAAGTTTATATCCATACAAGTGTTGATACCGGGCCTTTTCATTTCTCTTCACGAGCCTCTGTTAGCCTAAGGTCCAAGAGGCCTGCGCAGTATGTAAGCAACAACAGTGCCAATGCACCTATGGCAAAAATTCCTGCCTTCAGCTCGGTTTGAACGCTAAAATCAATTAATGGTAGGTCCATCTCCCGACCATCGATTGTCAAAACAAAACTGGTAAGTCCATACAAGACAAATGCAATCAAGCCAAACCCTGCTGCGCTTGACAGGTTTCGATAGCGTAAATCAGGGTTAACCAGTAGGACGCCTACAAAGACAGCGACAGTTGCCATGGGACTAACTAAGAAGTAAAAGTATGTTTCCAGTTCCGTCGCCCACGTTCCGAGGAAAGTGGCTATCCCAGCGCCTATACCAGCGACTGCGCTCTTCAAGGTCCATGAAAGTGCCGGTTTGTTGGATTTTTCCCCCAATAGCCGGAGGTTCTTTCTTCCAACGTTGTCGACGAGCTCGGCAAGCCGTGTGTTGAAGTTTGGGTATGATCTTAGGATATCACGAAAGTCTTTAGCCGACATAATCCGCGCTTCAAATACATCCGTATTCACAACAACGTCTGCTGACCTAGCTTCGCCGGGTTTCATAGCCGCCATCTCACCGATAATTTCAGGGGCACCCCGCGTGTCTATGAAACGCGAGTTGATCAGAACGCGTGCGGAGCCAAACAAGACGAAGTAAATATCATCGGTGTTGTCGCCATGATTGATCAGAATATGACCTTTTGTGAGTCGAACGAACTTAGAATGACTTACAATGACCGCTGCTAACGCGTCATCACCTGCTACTAATTCATTTCGGCAAATAATTTTCTGGTGCTTCTCAATCGTAGCAACCTGCAACTGATTATTCTCAATTGGTGAGGCTACAAGCGGCTGATTTTTCGGATGTCGCATCAATGAACCTCTAAAATGTAGCCGCTATCGATACACATTCTCATTGGCGAGAACCAGATAACTTTCTCGCAAATCGGCTCTGGGACTCCAACCCTGCCATTGCCAAAAAGGAATGCCAAGCGGGATCATTAATGTCTGCTTTGGGGAGGCCAGACGGAGCGACTTAGCTCTAGGTGAACGACAGCTTAGGGCCGTGCGTGTCGATCAAACCATGCTCGTTTGGCCGGATCGCGGCGATGCGGTTAAGGGGAGTGGAGGGTGTTGTATATTAAAATCGGCTACATAATTTGGACGTATAATGATGGTTATGTTAAATGTCGTAACATCAGCCTGTGGCGTTACCTTCGCTCGTTTTCCACCGGCAGAGCAACCAAAATCGCACGGAACACTAAAATCGTGTTCAACCTGAATGGCTTTAATAGTCCCCGAACTATCGGGAAGGAACAGGCGCACGAACCAAAGCATTTTCCACCAACACCAGTAACTTCGAGATCAGTGTTCAAATTTGCCAAACGGCCTTTCAAAGTAGGTTTCGTAAAATGGAATTTATCTGGCAGCGGCGTGGACAGGCTTACAGCCCTTCAAAGTGTAATTTCCCCTGTCCTTTCAGGCCATTCCGCGCGAAGCAAATTACACTCTGACAACACCTTTTCCTGCCCGATCAGGGCATCCCATCGAAACACAAATTGAAAGGCCGAGAAAATGGCAAACACAAACATGAAACTCAAAGTCAAAACTGGCGAAAAAGATGGCAAAAACTTCTGGGACACATGCGGCGTCTTGTTCATCAACCAGAACGACGCGGGCGCAATTACATCCATCACCGTCAAGCACAATATGTTCCCCGACGTTGAAATGGTCGCCTTCCCAGCTAAAGACGACAAAGGCGAATAATAGGCTTCGGCTAGGGCGCTGTTGCGCCCTACCAACACCACTCACACCCTCTAAAGGATATCACAATGACTGACTCACCCAAAAACCCTGCCGCCCAGTCCCAAAACGTCACCAAAGACGAGCTTAAAGCCGTCATGAATATGTCTATCGGGTCTAAGTCGCTCGTCCTGGCTTACGTGCTTTGGTTTTTCCTTGGCGCATTCGGTATCCACCGATTTTACCTTGGCAAAACTGTGACCGGCGTAATCATGCTGTTGCTGACGCTCGTTGGCGTCGCCACATCAGTCTTAGGCATTGGCTTCATTTTCCTATTAATCGTCGCGATCTGGTGGGTACTCGATGCTCTCTTGATTTTCCTTGCGTCCAAAAAAGCGAACGACAAGGTGAACAAAGCAATCGACGGAATCTAACCGCACATTGGATTGGCGGGCGATTGTGCTCGCCGATCCCTACGGAACCCGCAGCAGAGGCAACCGCGCTATGACCTATAGAGACGAACCAGATCCGCGACATGTTTTGCCAGCACGCCGCCTTACTGAAAACCGGCGCGTGACCACCCCAGACGGCCACACAATCCATTTATTAATCGGTTACGATCCCGCCGAGCCAGAAAGGCCACGCGAAGTTTTCTACTCAGCAGGTTTTAAGAGCGGTTCACAGCTAGAGTTCCAGACTCAAGACGCTTGCGTCATGTTCTCACTCTTACTGCAACATGGGCTGCACCCAAAAGACGTTGCAAAATCTCTGTCCCGATCAGAGCAACCCGACAACAGCATGGTTTATGCGAGTGTCATTGGTCTCATCGTGGACGAGCTGGCGAGCAAATGAACCAACTACTTTCCGCAACTTATGCAACAACAACCAAACAGGAGTTGAACAGTGTCACATTCACCGCACCCAATTGATCTACATGTTGGCAAACGTATCCGTCACCGCCGCTGGCTGATAGGCTTAACGCAACAAGCGCTGGCCGACAGCGTGGGGGTGAAATTCCAACAGATTCAAAAGTACGAAATTGGCTCTAATCGGGTCAGCGCGTCACGTCTTTGGAATATTGCCCAAACTTTTGGCGTACCAGTCGCCTTCTTCTTCGAAGGCGTAGAAAATACTGATCCCGCTATTGATGATGTTTTGGCAGATCGAGATGCAACTCTGATGCTTCAAGTCTACTATAAAATTCCACAAGCGAAACGTAAGCCAATTATGGAAATGGCTCGCGCATTAGCCATTGTACAACAGCCAGTGATCAACACGGAGACGTAAAAATGCCGCTTAAACCGACTGAATACGAAGTTCTTATGAGTGACATATCCTGCCACAAACTTGAAGCGCTGGTAGATGCAAAAATAGCTCAGGGATGGGAGCCGCTTGGAGGGGTTTCAGCCAACAATAATTGGCTGTTTCAAGCGATGATTAGAAAAGGTGAAAAGTTGCGTGACCCTAGATGATTTGTCCCAACCTGATTTATGAAAATTTCCAACTAACGCCGAAGAAGGTAATCTCTTGAACAAACAATCCAAAGTGATCGTCGCAGGCGGCGCGACACTCCTAACGGTTATTGTGGCGTTTTATCCTCGTAGCCAAGAGCCTATACCTCACGCTTTCGATATGATCGAACTTATTCCTGAACCGTCAGATGCGCCAAGGGATAGCGAATGGTTAGCTCGTGCGAAGTATGACTTTCTTACCCGCGATCAGGCCCCAACGATCGAGGACGTTGAAGGATACGCAATCTTCATCCAGAAATATAGCGAAAACCGCATTTCGCTGATGGCCGATGAAACACAATAACCCAGATTTCAACAACCGCCGCTAGAGGGCCAATACATTGAAAGCAAAAATCAAACATTGGTGGTCCGCCACCTCATGATGAGTAATAAAAACAGACCTTCTCTCCTTGTATTTGCAATGACCATGCTTGCATGGCTCGGTTTGGCTGGCTTGAGCGATGCGATTGTTGATTGGCAAACTTGGTTTGAGCAGGGTGTGATGCAACACTGGCGATCCCTTAAGGAATGGATCACCGCTATACTGCTTTGGTGGGTGCCATTCCGGATACCATCTTGGTTGATTGATTACCTTGTGATCGGAACAATTATACTTCGAACGTCTGGAGCGCCAAAGTGGAATGAGAATTGGCGTTTCGGGCCGGAACAAGCATTGGCGAAGTATGGCTACATTCCGTTAGACTGGAAACTGGAATGGGTTATGGGCCATACGTTTACACTTCTCCGGCTGCCAGCCATCGTCGTCAACTGGGTTATTTGGCCTCTCGTCATTATCGGGCTGAGTATTGAAGCTATCCGAGGGAAAGCCTTCTCAGATGAGATAAAAACGACTGCTAGCGAAAAACGCCGGTTTATGGTGGTTTGGCTAACTCGCATAATTTGGCAGTTCGTTAGTTTTATCCCTGTCATATTTGTTTGCTCAACTGTTCTGTACCAGCATGGCTAGGACGGCATCCTCTTGTTGGAAGTCCCAGCCTACGTGGACCAAGAAGAAATGCGCTTCATCATCCAAGATATTGTTCATCCCCCGAAAGTGGAGTCAGAAACTTAATTCTGTCCCCTGCCCCGTCGCCTATGGCGTCGTGTCACTGCGCCCTAGACTGCAGCCGGCAGAGCGGCTTACGTCCAGAACACCACGGACTAGGGCGCACTGATCCAATAGTCACGATCCTGTCTCTGCGAGCCAGTCCCTTCCTTTGTTTCATGTGCGCCCTGGTCCGCGTCGATCTGCCCATACGGGTTACGGTCGCTGGGGCGCGTTGGCGGGGTTCGGGCAAGCCGAACGCCACACCACCGCAAGAGGGGTAGATTCCGGTAGGGGGCAGGATCGTAGCATAAGGAAAACTTGGATCGGCGTACCAGTTGAACCTGTTGGGTTTTCCGACCTGTAAGGCTTTGATTTCTCTGATCCGGAAATTGTCCCAAACAGCCAATACTTCACGTGGGACACATGAACGGCAGCAGTGCGGACAAAGCTGCCGTCTGTCAACAACTCACGTAGGTCTGCTTTGGACCTGAATGTAGCCGAACCACTTCGAAAGGTGAGGCCGTGCAACACATTGGCAGGCAGCAAGTGGTGATCTCAACATACCAAATAAATTCATGATCCGATGAGGTCTACCCGTGTTTTTCCTTGACAAAGTGGGTTCAATATTGTTCATTGAGTAATATTTTTAGCGATTTAACTGTCAGCTGCTCAGTGTAGCACCTAGGAACGGTGATTTATGGGAGAACTACTCGTTGTCGGTGCAATTACGAGAGCACGGCCACAGATGTTTGCTCGTCTTTTAGCCTCTTTCGCCAAAGTGAAACGGCCTGAGGATGTAGAAGTTGTATTTGTTTTTGCAGAAAATGCTGATGTCCTAAATGTTGAACCCCTCGTTACAGACCTTCGGAAAGCGACTGGATGTTCTTGTCGACTACTGGCGGAGCCTCAATTGGGTATCCCGTTCGCGCGGAATGCAGTTCTTGATTGCGCAATTGGTCTGAATGCGAAGTATCTTATTTTTGTTGATGATGATGAATGGGTCCCTGAGGATTGGCTTGTGCAATTCTATTCCAAGTTTGTAGCGTTGAACAATGACTTGGCAACCGGACCAATCTTACCGCAATATATCGGCAACGAGACATTAAACTGGAAGCAGCGACGGCTGCTACAAGGGGTTGTCGGATGGTATGCGCGTTCGCGGGTCAAGAACCGCAATAATCTGGCGCGCGGCGAAGCCCACAGGATTGGCGCTGCAACGAACAACTGGATGTGTGATCTGGATTTTGTCAGACGAACAGGCTTAAGATTTCGCGAGGAAATCGGGCTAGGTGGCGGGTCTGACACTGCATTCTGGCGCGATTTGCAACAGCTCGGTGGTTCAAGCACATGGATTGATGAAGCACCGTTGTTCGATACTGTTCCAGTCTCGCGTCTGACTTTATCTTATCAGTTCAAAAGAGGGCGGGACCAGACGGCGGCAGAATGGCGCAGGCGTGGACATGGCGGCGGTTTTTATATGCTTTTGCGATCACTGCCATTCATTATTGAAAATCTCTGTGTGGGCATGTTTCTATCCATCATTGGGTTGATCGTGTCAGGTCCACATTTGACATTTGGATTGCGGAAACTTGGCGCAGCCGTCGGCCGATTTTCCGCAATTTGCGGCCGCTATGGTGCCCATTATAAGAAGTTGCACGGAAGCTAAGTAGATACTTTCGCTACTTTGAGCAGTTCGTCGTAGTCGTTTTTTTCCACACTTAAGCTCGTGGTCATTGCTGACTTGAGCTGTGAGGTAGCAGCAGCAAATTGAAATATAAAGCCGATGAACAGCACAGGTAGGAGGTGCAAAATCTTTACGTATTCAGGGGCTACTTTTGCAAAGCGATGCAGGAACAAAAAGGTCAGAGAAAAATAAGTCCGCAGAGCCCGCAGAATACGCGTTGACCGGCGGCGCCCTGCTATTGCGTTCGCCATATCCCGATCGGCGCCGAGTAGCCAAGCCCGCTTCATCAGGTCACCGAAGTTATCATATTGTTTGTGCCGTGCCACAGCCTCTGGCACATGCTTAACGCGTACTTTTGCATCGTTGAGCCGCTTGATCCAAGGTCCGCCACTTGTTCGGGACCCCGCCAAACGTGGCAGAGGCACTGTTTCCATAACACTGCGCCTTATGGCGAAATTATTTGCAAAAAACCGATCAACCATCTTCTTTTGCAACGGATCACGCGCACTTGGTGTGGAGAAGAACCAACCAATCGCGGACGCGATTGGTATGATTCCGTCTTCCATCTGTGCTTGTGTGGCACCGCGACACATGTCTGCCTCATCTCGAAGAATAGGTCCTGTCAGCGCCTCGATCCAGCCTGGCACAAAGTCGCAATCGCTATCACCGTACAAAAGTATCTCAGCCAGTGAGTGCTTTGCCGCAAGCCCCTTTTTTTCATAGTAAGTGGCGCCTGGCGTGTATAGCAATCGCACCGGCAGCTGATCACCCTCAAGACTAGGGCAAGCAGCGATATCTTCTCGGAGATCGTTTTCTGAAACCTCATCATCAAAAACAAGCAAGATTTCCGTTGATAGGTTTGATGTCTTCGCAAATTCGATCAGGCGTTTTCCTATGCCATCAAGGAACTGTCGGGCTGCATCCCGCTCCAACGCGTTGGCGTTTTCCCATTCAACGATACAGGTGACGTGCGGGTTTTCCAATGTTTCGCTCTCAATCAATGTCTTGGCCGTCAAGATGGACTGTTCATAATTCATAAAAAAAGTAACCGGTCCAGAACGTGTTGGCTAGTAGATTTCTGCGTTGAGCATCAACAATGTTTGATTGCCAACCTGTGCGGAGATGGAACCTGTCCCCAACCCTACGCAACAAGAGTATGTACTGGCGAAAACCCTTCGAATGCGACAAACTGAGTGGTGAACGACTAGTGAAGGCAAATGCGCCAATGAAAGCCCATGAACTGCTCATACATTTGGGGCACCACAAAACCGGGACCACTACACTTCAGAAGATGCTGACGCAATCGCGTGAAGCCCTTATGAAGGAGGGCATTCTTTTCCCTGATCTATACCCGTATTCGGGAAATGGCATTATTCTGGGGTATCATCTTCTTGATGATAAAACCGACGATGCGGTGCGCGCGAACTGGCTCAAGGTGACGCCTGCCCAAGCGCAGCAGTTGTCCCGATCAGAGTGGTCTAAAATCGTACGGACGATCCAAGAAAAGCAACCGAAGACCCTTTTGCTCAGTAGTGAAAGTTACTTCAAACTCATACGCAAAGACACGATGCAACAATTCGATCAATTGACGAACGATGTTGCTCAAACCAAGACGGCAATCGCGTATTTGCGGGCGCCCGATAATTATTTCTTGTCCGTCATTCAGCAGAGACTGAAGAAGGTCAGGCCCATTCAGGCAATTTCGCGGACACGGATCCGCGACACCATTGAGCCACTTTATGAGGGGTGGTCTGGTGATGTAAATCTGCACATCTTCGACAGATCAACCTTGTGTGATGGTGACATTGTAACCGATTTCGTTTCCAAACATCTGCCAAGTCTGGATCAGAGCCAGATTACGTGCCCGAAAGGGATTGCTAACGCAATTATGTCCGCAGAGGCCATGTCCCTTCTATATGATTGCAATCGCGGTTGTCTGAATCAAAATATTGCCCCACAAGTTCTTATTGACCAAATCTTAAAGGCCGATCGCAAGGTTCTGCATCCGACCAAATTGAAGCTGTCGCGCGATTGGGCGGAGGTCTTGATCAACTGGTCGGTCCCTGATCTTTTTTGGCTACGTGATACCAAAAACATCACGTTCCCTAACATCGATTACGACGCGATCAAAATGGAACTTAATGCGACCGACCCGGTGGAATTTGAACGGGTCGAACAGTTTTGTGAGGTAAACCCCGACCGTAAAGCCGCGCTTTATGCACGTGCAGAAAAGCGCGCTAAGCTGCCAGACACCATTCGACGCTGGCTCTCAAACTGGTAGCGCGATACGTTTCCGGTGTAAGGGTTGTTAATTTTCGCTGCCACGTCGATTTTCAGAACTTCTATGACGAGTGTTCATCGATCCTACTGCAGGATGAACGGTTGCTTCGGAAAAAGTTGCACCGCATCGTTGATCTATTCGATAAATGGCCGGAAGGATAGAAATTCCGGAGTGAATTTTTCTGTTTCCCGATGCCGGACATTCGCTGCGACATGGAAAACCGGTCAAAATGGGCTCACAGCCGACCTTCGCTGCTTAGCAGCAAAAACCGAGCTTGTGATACAATCCTGCCCCCTACCGGACTCTACCCCCAAGAGGCAGGCAGGGGGATTTGGACAAGCCAAACGCCCCTGCCTGCTTTTCCACTTGTCGTGATCGAGCTGCATCTGTGCGTGTCAGCCATTGGCCCGGTCGCGGCCTTCACCTGACAGGCCCCCCACAGCCACCCAAGGGGCTTTCGCGGCATATCCTTGCCCGCTGCGCGTCCTACGGTATTCCACGGTCCCCTTGTGCGTCTGCGTTGGCCCTGTCCTGTTCGTCCTTGCGCGACCGACCCGATGGCTGATGAGCAAGTCAGAAGCGGCACCGGTCTACGCCCGTTGCCTAAGTTGGGATCGTTTCACGATCACAGTTGATTTTATTGGCCCTGACGGGCCGTGCGCTCCCTCGCCTCTGGCCTCCAAGCAAGCCGGAAAGTGGTGTTTTGGTCAAGCGAACAATTTGCACAAACGTGCAATAAAACATTAGATAACCCCATATAAATAAGGTAAAAAGGAGAGGCAAAGAGGGTCACAAACGAACCCCAACGCACAACCACAAAGGACACAAAATTATGTCAGCTTTTTTCGTAGGTCACGAGACCATAAACGCCGCTGCAACATTGATCCTGATGGCCGAGGGGCCGCGATCTGTTGAGGAAATGACCAAACTAGGGAAATCCCTTTGGTTGATGAATGCACTATCGCTTGAGCAGCGTTATGCCAGTGAAACCGCAAAAGAGTACATCGACACGATAAACCAATACAGTTTTGCCCACCCCGAAGGCGTCAACTTTTTGGCAATCCTCAAGGCTACACATTGTTTTTTGTATCAGTGCAGCGAGGGGCAAGTTCCATCTATGTCGCTGTTTAAGAAGCTGGAAGCTATTACCGAGCGCTATGCGGATCAAAAAGACACCGCCGCATATGACGCAGCACCTTGGGGGTTGTGTGGATGAATACTATAGCAACCATCCCCCGCTCGGATGCGGCTAAAACGATCCACTGCACCCAATGCGACGGCCAAAACATCAGGGCCGACGCAAGCGCAGAATGGAATCCAGAATTGCAGATGTGGGAACTGGTCACGGTTTTTGACAACACCGACTGCGAAGATTGTGGCGGCGAATGTTCGACCGTTGAGAAGGAAATATCGGTATGAACATTAAGCAGATCAAAGATGCCGTAGATGCAGGCTTGCCCGTTCGTTGGACAAATGATGGCTACCACGTCACCAGCGACGACTTGGGCCAGTACCTCATCACCTACCAACCCAATCAACACACCATTGGCCTAACCAACAAAGCGGGCGACAGCTTGAACGGTCAGCCCGAAGATTTTTACATCAAAGAAGAACGCAGCTAAGAACCCCACAACTTAATCACGAAAGCCAATCCAATGATTAAACTCACAACCTTATGCATCATTTGCCTATCGCTTGCAGCGTGTCAGTCACCGACTGTTACGCCATTAGACCCAAGCAGCATGGTCTTTTCACCGGAGATGGTGAAAGCGCCGGTTGATATGGCAAGCAGCGCGGACCAGATGATACTGACAGATGATGGTATGCTGATCCTTAAGGATAAATGATTGAGACCACAGGCAGTGAGCGCACAGCGCCCCTGCCCTTATTAATCCCCAGCTTCACTGAATCAGACCCCCGCACGAAAGAACGCCACATGACCTTACCCGCCCAAGTCCGCGCCGTCTGGAAGTCTGCCGAATTGTTGATTGCGTTTCACAAAAACAAACACCGCGAAAAAAGAGACACCCCCTATTTGTGGAGTCCCAAAGATGCATTCGCACGATTACTCGCCGCGCCGGAAGATCAAGAAGCATTCATCATGCTTAAAGGTGAAGCCGACCATGCAGATGTGCAGATCAAAATGCATCCCGACAAGCTAGTTATCCGACGCGATCAGCCCTTAGGTTGGTCCGGCATTCTCATTGATGAAGATACCGTGCGCGTCAAAGTTGATAATATCTGGATTAGGATCGACGCGACTGGGCGCGTCGTGGTCGAGAAAGATGCAGAAACAACATATCTTGAAGAAGATGGCGAGATCATAAAAATCTCACCAGACGCAGAAATCATTGTGTCAGCCGATGGCGCAAGAATGTCACGGCGCACCGAGGCGCAGATTGACGCCTTTACCGAGGATGGGTTCGTTTCGAGAAAACACCCGCAGCGTCCAGCCAACGAACTAGAGAAAAAAAACAAGCCCGACGCTTAGGCTCAAGTCCGATTTAATCTGTATTGATAGGCCGTTTTGAGGCGACGGGCGCGGCTTGAGCCGTGCATGTCCTTTCGGCATTTAATGCCATCTCCGTGATAAACTTATGCAAAGTTACAGGGCGCGAGAACCTGTCAACCCCAAGCCCTTCGGGGCGCTGCGCGCGCGTTGACAGAACCTCTTATCCACCCTGTCTCAAGTGCATGTTTAATCACTAAGGAGATACCATGAAATACTTACGAAAGAAATCCACAACACTACGCAAAATCGCTGCCCGCCGCCTCAAAACGACCCGCAGATTTTTACGCAAAATCGACTTGAGCCTAAGCGTAGAAATAAACCTTGTTTTTCTCAAGATCACGTTCACATGGAAACACCGCAAATAGCGGGTTTTCTCGAAACGAACCCACCCCGGAAGGGGTGCGGGCGTCGCTTCAAATACCAATAAACATTGGGTTTTCAGGCATACTTAGCTTGACAAAGTGCCCTTAAAAGTGCATATTATTGGAGTGCGGTAGGGGCGGAATGACCCGCCCCGCTTTGCACAAGAAGGAGATAAGAGATGAAAGTGTTACAACTCATTTCTCTCATCTTCCAGATTGCTGTGGGTATCATGTTGTTAATCAACATCTTCCATCACTGGTAGTCTGGACGGCTGGTCCTCGCTCGAACGGGGGCCAGCTCGTCCTTCTAAATATACCAAATGGTGTCCCATTTCAAGGTGGCACAGAAAGGCTCAAAATGACGAAGCGTCTCTCATATATCAGCATCGCAATCTCTGCGGTTACGCTTGTTTTGATTGTTATCAATTTTTCAGTGATGGGATGAAATAATGGACGGCCAAGACTTTCTCGATTGGATGAATAAGGCCGGTTGTAAACACGCGGCTGACATCGTGCGGACGCTCGGTGTCGGTCGCAATCAAGCGCAAACTTGGTTAGCCGATGCGAAAGATGGGAAAGCCGTTGTCGTAAAGACGACCGTAGCCCTTGCAATGTCAGCTACCGCTGCATCCTTATCCCCTTGGCCGCACGCATGAGTTTGCATACACTTCATCTACCGCAAGCGGCGACTTTCGTCCCAGAACAAGCGGCTTAAAGTGAGCGTTCTTGCGCCTTTCTGGCTTCAATGTTCTTGAATCGCTTTATACGGTCACTCGCTAGTTGGGCGGCGTCCGCATCAATGGTCTGGTCAGGGAAATAAAAGACACAACAGCGATTTGGAAAGCAACCCGTTTATGGCGCTGGTATAGGTCTATTCTGTCCCCTGCCCCGTCGCCTATGGCGTCGTGTCACTGCGCCCTAGACTACAGCCGGCAGAGCGGCTTTCGTCCAGAACACCACGGACTAGGGCGCACTGATCCAATAGTCACGATCCTGTCTCTGCGAGCCAGTCCCTTCCTTTGTTTCATGTGCGCCCTGGTCCGCGTCGATCTGCCCATACGGGTTACGGTCGCTGGGGCGCGTTGGCGGGGTTCGGGCAAGCCGAACGCCACACCACCGCAAGAGGCAGGCAGGGGGATTTGGACAAGCCAAACGCCCCTGCCTGCTTTTCCACTTGTCGTGATCGAGCTGCATCTGTGCGTGTTAGCCATTGGCCCGGTCGCGGCCTTCACCTGACAGGCCCCCCACAGCCACCCAAGGGGCTTTCGCGGCATATCCTTGCCCGCTGCGCGTCCTACGGTATTCCACGGTCCCCTTGTGCGTCTGCGTTGGCCCTGTCCTGTTCGTCCTTGCGCGACCGACCCGATGGCTGATGAGCAAGTCAGAAGCGGCACCGGTCTACGCCCGTTGCCTAAGTTGGGATCGTTTCACGATCACAGTTGATTTTATTGGCCCTGACGGGCCGTGCGCTCCCTCGCCTCTGGCCTCCAAGCAAGCCGGAAAGTGGTGTTTTGGTCAAGCGACCAATTTGCACAAACGTGCAATAAAGTATTAGATAACCCCATATAAATAAGGTAAAAAGGAGAGGTAAAGAGGGTCACAAACGAACCCAAACGCACAACCACAAAGGAACGTTTTATGACCCAAGAACAACCAAGCAGCCGCCGTAGCACGCACCATTTTGACAATGAAGCCGAGGCAATCCGCTACCGTGACGACGAGGGCACAGGAGGCTGGATTTTCGTTTGCAACGACAAAGGAGAGGCAACGATCTTTCCGCACCACATGACGCCTAATGATATTTTTAAAACTGGCAGGACCAGTTCGTCGGGCGGGCGCTTTATCGGATCAACAGGTAAGATTTTGAAGTCGGAGGCAGTCGCATGAACATCGCCCAGATCAAAGCAGCCGTGGATGCAGGGAAAACCGTTCATTGGTCCAATCGTGGCTACCGTGTCCACAAGGACCGCTTCGGCCAGTATCTCATCACGTTTGATCGCAACGATCACACCATTGGCCTGACCAACCGCGCAGGAAGCAAATTGAACGGCCAGCCCGGTATTTTTTTATAGCGGAATCAACCCGCTGTAAAACTGCGTCAGCGTCTAAACGACGACTGATAGGCGCAACCCGCGCCGGAAAGGAGGTGAAACAATGTTACCCTTGGTGATCGCATGCGCCAGGACTACGCCCTGCCCCATGCGATCCGGCGCTATTCGCGCCGAACCCGCATGTCATTGCCATTCCAGCGGCAGCATTACTAGACTGGACAGCACTTGTGGCGGGCCGCGCAGAAGGTGTCCGGCTGTTAACCTGATCAGCGCAATGCGCAGCCCAGGGCCGGACGATCCCACCCCACACGGTCTTGTCATTATCCCACACCCGTAAAGGACTTCACCGCCCCCCAAGAAGGGGCGGTTCGCACGCGGCCCAAAGGCCGTCCTTGACGTGGCGTGTCCAAATGCCTGCGACCGCATGGGCAGTGATTTATTGCTTTTTGACGGTTTTTATCTTATATCCTGAAAGGACAAATAAATGAGCAATCAAATGAACGAAGAACAGTTTAAACAAATCATGGATCGCTTCGAGAAAATCGATCAGCGCTTCGAGCAAATTGATAACCGCTTCGTTCAGATCGAAGCTGATATGGTTAAAAAGTCAGATGTCTTCCAAGCCGTCATGACAGTACAAGGCTTCACATTCGCCATCATCATTGGCGTCATAGTCGCCCTGAATGCATTGATTGGCTTTGCATAAGCCAATAGCGGCCCTTCGGGGCCGCTTTTCTACGTTTTCACATCAGGTGGCAGTAGTTGATCCAACCGCCCTTGCGCGAACCGGACAAGCGCCTCTGCATCGTTCAAAGCATCGACAGGATCACGTTGCAGTAACGCCGTCTTCGCAGCCCGCAGCCACACCGATTCCACCATCTCTCTTTCGTTCTTCACTTTCACCAGCACCAGCCCTGACGCCGACCGCCGCTATAGGTCAGCTTATCAGCAATATTAACCGCGTTAGCCGCATGTTCTCGATGTTTCATTTTTTTTCCTCGTTGTGGCTGGCAGCAGATTCCCCCAGCAAAAACCAATGTGCATCAATATCCCATAGCATCAGAATTTTGATGATCTCGGTTGCTCGTAAGTCCCGTTCACCTTTTTCATAGTAATTATAAGAACGCATCGACAGCCCCAGCTTGTCCGCCATCTCTTTTTGGTTCAGCTTTTCCGACTTACGAATACGCTTGAGACGGTCAGCTATGTTGTCCGCATCAAGAGCCGCCCCAACAGGCACCCTTTTGGCTTTTTCCGCAGAATCCATTTTCCATATCCTTCGCCGGTGTGGACTTCATTTCTAGCGTATTAGACCCAAGATCAACAGACAGAAATTGCATGTTTGTGCATGATACAACTTGCTAATTCTGGCCCCTGCCCCGTCGCCTTTGGCGTCGTGTCATTGCGCCCTAGACTACAGCCGGCAGCGCGGCTTTCGTCCAGAACACCACGGACTAGGGCGCACTGATCCAATAGTCACGATCCTGTCTCTGCGAGCCAGTCCCTTCCTTTGTTTCATGTGCGCCCTGGTCCGCGTCGATCTGCCCATACGGGTTACGGTCGCTGGGGCGCGTTGGCGGGGTTCGGGCAAGCCGAACGCCACACCACCGCAAGAGG
>Ga0208544_10000737_pt1 | contig 24203 bp, 15 predicted proteins | sample DEB08_DNA_9_FD_184526 | JGI IMG/M metagenome (GOLD analysis project Ga0208544, IMG submission 184526) | Aqueous microbial communities from the Delaware River and Bay under freshwater to marine salinity gradient to study organic matter... | ecosystem: Environmental > Aquatic > Marine > Coastal ... | reverse complement strand
TAGGATTAAGAGAAGAAATTAGCCCAAATGCAGGTTTATTTGAGCAAAAATATCGAAAGGTCTCTCCTGCTATGAAAGAAGGATTAACTGATAAAATATTGACGGTCAATGAATTATTGATGCAAAGGGCTAAAAAAAAGACTCTCTTAATTTACCATATTATTATCGTACACCACCGATTATTTAATTCCTCAATTAAAATCATTTGATAGGCATAATTCCGACTTAATCGGTCAGGAGCATATATTAATACGGCTTCTAATTGTTGTTCCGCTGCCAAATCTCGTATCTTATCCAGTCCTGGGCGTTCTAAAATTGAACCACTATAACCTTCATCTCTAAAGACCCATTCTGGTGGTACTTGGTAATGCTTTAGCTCGGCAAATTCCAGTAAATTACTAACCTGACTCTCTATGGTCTGAGCCTCCTTCTGTTGTTCCGAGGACACTCTGGTATAAATCGCTGCTAATTTCATCTGCTTTATTTATAGGGTGAACAGCTTGTGGTGCTTTATCAAGTAAAGGCACAAGTAAGGCATAAACCATTGACAATTTTTTGAATCCCAAGCGGTCAAACTCATAGTTAAGTTCCACTTCCTTGTTCTTCTTTTTCTTGCCCATATCCCTGTTGATTTAAATAATCTTCCAATGCTTGACTTATCACTTGATTGATTGGCATTTCCATAGATTTGGAAGCTAATTTTATTTGGTCGATAAGACTGTCGGTCAACTTGGTTGTAAAAAGTCTGGTCGATTCTGGTACGGGGAGTAAAGCAGTATTTTTTTTGGCTTGTTGCACATAGCGATAAGCCTGAATTTGGGAAACAGAAAATTCTTCTTTGACAATTTGTATGACTTGGTGGGAGGAGACTTGCTGTTCTAAAAGCAAAAAAGCACGATTGATTCGCTGAGCTAATTCCGATTTTGATGACCTTCTCATTTTTCATAAAGATAATTGTTTTAATGAAATAATCAAAACCTTTTTCCTCTTTTTTTTAAAGGAATATCTATGGAGAACTCAAAATTACCTTTTGTGTTGGTGGCGTAACATCACCTTTGCTCGCTAACGTGTACTTGCATGAATTCGATATGTTCATCAAGGACTTAATGCAAAACATGGGCTGCAAAATGATTGCCAATTTACAGTTTCAAAATATAGCTACTCAGCTACGGGTCGCAAAAAAGAAGCTGAAAGAAAGTAATCAAGGGATAGATGAACTACATAAGCAAAAGCGATTAAGGGTAGAAAACCTAACCCTTCAATTATCAAAGCTCAATTCTCGTGTAGTAGCCAATCCAAATAAAGCTAATATCAGATACGTCAGATATGCCGACGATTGGATTATCGGGTTAAAATGTACCTATGCCGTTGCCAAAGATATTTACAATAAATGTAAAAACTTCTTTGAAAAAGACCTGCATTTACAATGGAATGAAAGCAAGAGTATCTTACAGAGAAGCACCAAAAAGGATGTTGAATTCTTGGGTGTATATCTGTCTTTTGTAAAACAAAGACAAGTAAGAAGCCAATACGTCAATATAAAAGGGAAGAAATTTTTGAAACGAGTGATTTATAAAAACCACTTAAATTTCAAAATGAATCCCAATGACGTTTACAAGAAATTATTTGGTAAAGGCTTCGTCAATGAAAAATATGAACCAACATCCAACAAGAAGTTAGTCAATTTAGATGTGCAGGAAATTGCACGAATCTATAAAACGACCTTAACAGGTATAGCTAATTACTATGGTTTTGTTCATAATGCTGGCGTACTCAATAAAATCCATTACTACTTGTTTGTATCTCTAGGTAAGACCTTGGCACATAAGTTCAAGACATCAAAAGCCAAGATATACCAAAAGTATGGTAACAGAGTACTGACCTTTAAAGGCATCGGCAAAGCAAAGGATATTGTTATCCCCATGTATGGTGGGCATACTAGAAATACATGGAATTTTAAAACCAAGATTATCTTGGATGATAAAGTACCATTGGCGAATATTATTAAAAATCGCCAGTCCAGTTGGTTAAACCTAGATGAATGTTGCATCTGTAATTATAAAAAACAGATGCCTGGTGAAATAGAGATGCACCATGTTAAGCATATTAGAAAGATGGGTAAGAAGGTTCACGGATTTACAATTGCCATGCGCAAATTGAATCGTAAACAAATCCCTGTTTGTTTAGACTGTCATCACAAAATCCATCGTGGAGAATATGATGGGCTAAATTTAAACCTAGTAGCTAAACAGATTATGCACAAACTTGGTATTAGAAAGTGGGAAGAACGAGAGTTAAGTCCACAAGAATTAGCATTAATGTATGCTGAATAAGGTCGTGAGCCGTGTACATTGACAAGAGTGCGCCGTGTCACGCATCGAGATAATAACTAACCGAGTTAGTCGGAGTTCAAGATACTACTCCGAGGCGAATGACTTACCTAAACTTGAAAGAGGGAGGGGACAAGAGCATGTCATTAAAGCGAGAGGTATCAGAAAACGTGTATGGTATGGACTCGCAACGCCTGTACAATATGGCTAAAGCTATACTGCTTGAATCCTAATGTCCAGTAGTGGAAATGCACATTCGTTGGTATCACGTTTAAAACCCAATGCTATCAAGATGTATAGATTCAGCTTTCATCTATACCAAGTCTTGCTTGATAGACGATGAGTAGTGAACTCATTTAAGGGCATAAATGGGAAGCCTAAGTTGTACTAGATACGTTACTCGATGACGGAACATGGGATGGTCTAAGGGACGAGAGTCCTATGGTCACGGAGTCACCGTAGTAGTCGTGGAAGCCACGTACCACCAGGGAGAACGGGAGAACCGTTCACAGGGCGAAGGGTGACAGGTTTTCAGATATTGAAATCGTTAGGTACGCAAGATGCGAAAAGCCGAGACGATAGTCAATATCAAAGATTACTGGAGAGCTACGTGATACGGAAACGGTCATGCGTAGTTTGGAGAGGGGCTGTTGGAAAAGTACCCTATAAAATAGGGCAACTCGCTGGCAGCCTACTCTACTGTAAGCACGGTTCTAACGGAGAGTTGTTGGTTCATCATGTGTAAGGACAATGGACTGGCAGCTTATCCTACCCTCATATTGAAAATCACCAGAGACAGTTCTATGTGATTGGGTAATCATGGCATCTAATCTTATCGCTTCACCTGCTAGATTAAGGTCATAAACATTTATCAACCGTTGATTATGAGCATGTTCAAAGGAACTCCAGCGGTCTTCATCTGAAAATTTATCTAACAGAGCACCCAATTTATCATCGGTCAAGTCTTTTGAAGTTAAATTAGGATTGTTTAAACAACATTTTAGGGTTGTCAATCGCTGTTCTGCCCATGTTTCTACATGACTTATTCGATGGTCGCTACAAGACAAAACATATGTCAAAAATATAACGGCGACTTGTCCGCCGTCTGCTCCTTGCCAATTCCCATGATTAGGGAAATATTGGCAAAGTAAATCGCTGAGCTTGCTTTTTTCAAACTCAGCAAGAATTACCAGTATATCGTCTACTCTTTCTGTAATCATACAGCGAGTTTACGAATTTTATTTTTTTAATTCTATTTTACACGAAACTTGAACTTTTATTTTACCGATAAAAACTGACCAGGTTTTAGTTGATTAGCAGCATCAAATTGATTTTTCACTTGGTAAATTTTTCGGAATTGGATAGGGGGCTTCCCAAAATGTTTTTTAAAAGCACGATTAAAATTAGTGATATTATGAAAACCAGATTTATAGGCAATCGTGCCAACCAATTTATCCGTATCAATTAATAATTTACTGGCATACCCCAAGCGAATATCCAGTAAAAAATCGGTATAACTTCGGTTAGTAGACTTTTTGAAAAAATGACTGAAAGCAGATTTAGTTAAATTGACCGATTCTGCAACCGTTGATATGCGTAAGGAAGAATCTGAAAAATGCCTTAGGATATATTCATTGACTATTTTGAGGCGGCTGCTGGAACTTGGTAAGGTATGGTTACTGAATCCTTTACTAGATAAATGACGAACCTCTTTCGCTTTGGACAACCAATCCAATAATTGAAAAAAAACAATTACACTTTCCATGTCCTTGGTTTTAGTGAGTTTGTTCATTAATTTCTTAGCCTTTTTTAGTGTCTCTTCATTGAATTTAATCCCTTGTTTGGCTCCTTCCAATAATAACTTGACTCTATAAAAGGATTTTTTAGAAAAAAATACATGGTCAAAATCGTGCATCCCAAATTGTAAGGTCAGGACTCTACACGGAGTTGCATCTTCCTCCTTTTTATCATCACCGTCCCATTTATGGACTAGATAAGGTCCTACCAAAACCAAATCCCAGTCTTTATATTTTTCTACGGAATCCCCAACAATTCGAGTACCTGAACTACCTTTTATAAGCGTCAATTCATATTCTGGGTGATGGTGAAGCGGGTAATCAAATCCTTTATTAACTGAGTCTAGTATCACAAATACATCATCACTAGTTAACGGAGTAATTTCTCTAAATGCTTTCATTCTTTTGCTCTTTTTAAAGTTTGTACCTAGTATTAAATAATTGCCATTTTATTATAAACCCCTCGAAAGTAACCCTCAAACGGGTGAAATTGAGGTTATCAAAATAGAAACAAATTTTGATTACACAGTATTATAACAAATATTATTCACTAAAATACTAAAGATTACGCTTAAAATACCAATAATAAATTTCTTTAATAAGTAATTTTGTTATAATGATTAGAGTGGCGGACAATTTCTACGAGATTATCTGATACCATTGGTTCATTGGTAAGTGCTCAATAGTCTATCAGTCCAATAAATCTTCATTCGTCACAAATAAAGCACGTTAGTTATATTTTTAATATAACAAGCATTTACTGACTGTTTTAAGTAAACTATATAAGCCTATGTGTAACCTTATATATAAGGTAAATTTATGCCTAATACTATTTTTCATTGGTATAATAAACGGTTCTGCCCAAAGAGTAATTAAAGGGGTCGTTTATTCATCCATAGAAAAAGAAGCGCTTATTGGCGTTAATATAGTGGAACAAGGGACGAATATAGGTACCGTGACGGATATTAACGGTGCTTTTGAGTTATCCGTTTCGCCAAATGCCATTTTAGTATTTAGTTATATTGGTTATAAAACACAGGAAGTACAGCTATCTGCTAGTAATCAAGTAGATGTTTACCTAGAATCAGACGCTGCGACCTTAGAAGATGTCATCGTTACGGGTTATAGAAAAGAAATAAAAAGCAATATTTCTAGTGCTATTAGTTCTATCAAAGCAGAAGATATTGAAGACTTACCGGTCATTGGACTTGACCAAGCTTTGCAAGGACAAATTTCTGGATTGCAGGTTACCCAAGCAACAGGTGCGCCAGGAGACGATATTGCGGTAAGGATTCGAGGGGTCGGAACGATTGGCAATAACAATCCACTTTACATCATAGATGGGGTGCCGACAACGGGGAATATCAATATGTTTTCTACTTCCGATATTGCCTCTATAGAAATCCTTAAAGATGGAGCGTCTGCCTCTATTTATGGAGCTAGAGCGGCTAATGGAGTCATCGTAATTACCACCAAAAAAGGAAAAAAAGGGGCACCTAAATTTGCTATAGACACCTATTATGGCACACAAGAAGCGAACCGCTTACCCGAATTACTCAATGCACAAGAATATCTCACTATCCGAAATGAAGCGATTACCAATGCCAATACGCTTAGGGATGAAATTCGCCAATTATCTACTTATGACCCCGCTATACTTAATAGTTTACCCGATGTTAACTGGCTGGATGAAGTATTCAAGACTGCACCAATTTACAAAGTAAATTTAAGTGCTTCTGGTGGCGGAGATAATAGTAATTTTTATGTAATGGGCGAATACTTTAACCAAGAAGGGGTATTTAGAGGACAAGGATTTGAAAAATTTTTATTGCGTATAAATGGAGAAATTGGTAATAATTGGTTGAAAATTGGTAATAACTTGTCGGTTTCTTTTTCTGACCGTCAGGTGGTCGGCAGTTCTGGTGATGGCGCAGGACCCGGTAACGAATTAAGTGGCATTCGATATGCATTGATAGCTGCCCCTGTCTTTCCTATTCGGGATGCAAATGGAGATTATAATCCCACTTCTTCTTTATTGGGCGATCCTTTTCTTTATGGAGATGGCAATGCGAATCCATTGGCATTTATAGAAAATACCGATTGGAACGTTCAACGGTATCGAGTTTTTGGAAATGTATTTGCGCAAGCCAATATAGGAAAACATTTTGCACTTAAGACTAATTTAGGAGCGGATTTGCTTTTCAGAAGAGAGAAAATTTTTAAAGAAAGACTGTCCGCCGCTATTTATGACCCGACCTCTTTATCAGAAGGAACGGTTACAGAACGCAATTTGGTTTGGAATAATACGCTAGATTTTAATTGTGAATTTGGTGCTAATAAAGACCATAAAGTTGTTGCCCTTCTTGGAACGGAAGCTATTATTAATCGAACTGATTTTTTAGGGGCTTCCGCCAATAATTTTTTAGGAGCTGATCCTAATTTTCGATATATAGATAATAGCATTCCAGCAGATATTTCAAATATTGGAGCTTCCGGTATCGCCACGCAATGGGGCTTGCAGTCCTATTTTGCGCAAGCAGGCTATAATTTTAAAAACCGCTATATTTTTAATGCCTCTGTCCGAAGAGATGGTTCTTCTCGATTTGGAGAACGAAACCGTTATGGTACTTTTCCCGCCGCTTCTGTAGCTTGGAATATTTCTAATGAACCCTTTTTTCAACAGCTAGAATTTTTGTCTCACCTAAAAGTACGGGCAAGTTGGGGACAATTGGGCAACCAAGAAATTGGTATTTATCCTTTTAGTTCGCTGGTTGAAACGGGCATTCGAGTCTATCCTTTTGGCGGACAAATTGCTACGGGCGTAAAAGTGCTGGAAACAGGCAATCAAAATATTAAATGGGAAACTACTACCCAAACAGATATAGGCATTGAATTTAGTTTATTTGAAGACCAATGGTCTGTTATAGCTGATTATTACCTTAAAAAAAGTGAGGACATACTGGTTAGAGTGCCACTTCCACAGTCTGCTGGCGCATTTCGCCCCCCTTTTGTAAATGCAGGAGAAATTGAAAACAAAGGCTTTGAATTGGCAGTAACCTATAAGCATAAAAGCCAGAACTTTAATTACCAAATTGGTGGAAATATTTCTATTGTCAAAAATGAGGTATTGTCTTTAGCAGAGAGCGGTCCAATTTTAGGCGGCTTTGGCTTATCAGATGGACCAATCACCAAAACAGAACCAGGCTATCCTATCGGTTCTTTCTTCCTCTACGAAATGGAAGGGCTTTTTCAGAACCAAGCAGAAATTGACAATAGCCCTTTTCAAACAGAAGACACTCGTGCAGGTGATGTCAAATTTGCCGATATAAATGGAGATAATATCATTAATGATGAAGATAGAGCACATGTCGGAAATCCATTTCCTGACTTCATTTATGGCCTGAATGCGAGTGTTTCTTTTTATAATTTCGATTTATCAACGCTCATTCAAGGGGTTTATGGAAATGATGTGTATTTCCTATATGGAAATTTTGCCTACGAAACCCAGTCCCGTGGTTTTAATTCTTATCGAGATATTCTAAATAGGTGGACACCTGAAAACACGAATACGAGTATTCCAAAAGTAAGTACCGATGATCGTAATGGCAACCGAAGAATATCTACTCGTTTTTTGGAAGATGGCTCTTATCTACGGATTCGGAATATTACCCTTGGCTATGATTTAGGAAAAGCGATTAACATCCAGTCCTTTAGCCGTTTGCGCCTATATTTATCTGTTCAAAATGCTTTCACTTTTACGAAATATTCTGGGCTTGACCCAGAGATACAAGCCAATACCAATGATACCCAAGGTTTTAATGTGTCGTCTGATTTGGCGGTAGGGATTGATTGGGGAACGGTGCCTGCGCCGAGGACGATTCTTTTTGGAATAAATGCGAGTTTTTAATATGCCAAGTGCTTCCAGAACTCCAAGTTCTGGAAGCACTTAACTGGAATAAATTCTTTGACCATTAACCTGCAACTATGTCTAAAAAATATATTTTCCTATTATCGCTTTGCTGTGCACTAAGTTGCGCTGACATCCTAGACCAAGAACCTATTGGCATTCTGGATGCAGGGGCCTTTCTAAATTCTGTTTCGGATGCTAGGCAAGCGGTCAATGCAGCTTACGAACCGCTATTAATCAACAACCAAAATAATAACTTTTACTGGGCATTTGGCCTAATAGCTTCGGATGATGCCATTACAGGAGGAGATGGCTCTAGAAAAGGCATAGAAGAAATAGATTTTTTAGAGCATACACCACGTACACAAGAGTTGAATGATTTTTGGAAACTCAATTATGCAGGCATCATTCAAGCAAATACCGTTATCGAAAAAGTGCCTGCTATAGAAGGAGATGCCGCCACCAAAAATGCGATTATTGCAGAAGCCCAGTTTTTAAGAGCTTGGTATCATTTTCAATTAGCACAAGTATTTGGAGGTGTTCCTTTGATTACCGCCATACAAGCACCAGATGAGGTTAAAGTTCCCCGAAATTCGCTGGAGGAACTCTATGCACAAATCATTTTAGATTGTGAAGAAGCTGCCACTAATTTACCCCTAACCTACGGTGCGGAAAGCATTGGTCGAGCGACCAATGGAGCAGCACTTGGTTTGAAAGCCAAAACCCAATTATATCAAAAAAATTGGGAAGGAGTGGTAGCAACCATTCAGCAAATCAAAGCCTTACAGCTTTACAACCTAGTAGACAATTATCAAGACAATTTTAAAGAAGGTCAACAAAACAATAGCGAAGCGCTCTGGGAAATACAACATGCTAACCTAGAACTCGGCGTAGGCAATAACCTAAATCAATGGTGGACTTCCAAAAAAATACCAGATGGGTATGGCTTTGCAGAAGTGACGCAGGATTTAGTGGATGCTTTTGAAGTAGGCGACCCACGCTTGAGTTTTACGGTTGCTCAAAATGGAGATGTCTATCTCGGACGGATTTACAAACGTTCCTTCTCTTCTACTGGATACAGCCCTGCCAAATTTTTACAATCAACGGAAGAAGTTACTCAAATATCAGATGGCAGTATTAATTATCCAGCTATCCGATATGCGGAAGTATTGCTTTGGGAAGCAGAAGCCTTGACAGAGTTGGGAAGCATGGTGGATGCGCTTATTTCATTGGAACAGGTAAGGGCGAGAGCCAGAAACCAGTCGGCTGACCCAGCTACTATGCTGCCGAAAATTGCCACTACTGACCAGACGGCACTAATGGAACTAATTAGGCAGGAACGAAGAGTAGAGTTAGGTTTTGAGTTTCATCGTTTTTTTGATTTGGTCAGATGGGGCATTGCTGACCAAGAAATGGAAGGTTTTCAGAAAAACAAGCATGAGTATTTTCCTATTCCGCAAACGGAATTGGATTTGAATCCTTTGTTGGAGCAGAATCAGGGGTATTAGAGGTTTCGTAATCACCAAATTTATTTGGCTGATTCTTGTTAGTTGTCAGAAAAGAACCTACCAAATTTGGTGGTTACAAAAACGAATTTATGAACAAAAGTGGAAAATTATATTGGTTAATCAACTGCGTGTTATACACTTCTTTCTGTATAGCACAGGTTGCTCCAATTAATATCCAGCGAGTCGAAAATATGCCGAACGCACCTGAACCTTATCAGTTTCAAGATTGGCAGCAAATAGCCCTAGGCTATGACGAATTTGTTTTTGATATAAATAAAACAGGCCTGTATTTGCCTTTGATTTTTGTCAACGAACAAGGAATCAATTATCCAGAAAATAGCAGTTTTGGATTAGATAGCTATGTAGGTACTTTTAGCGAAAAGAGTGGCGAAGCCATTAATGTTTTGCCATCTTTAGTTGGGGCAAGCCTAGTGGGCATTGATAAAAGCAAGCAAAATGGAGTGAATTGGATACTCGCCAGCCAAGATTATTTTAATCAAAAAAATGGGCAAAATTTATACCTCAATAACAGAGGCGGACAAAGCGGGTCGGATTGGTGGTACGATATGATGCCGAATGTGTATTTCTATCAGTTGTATGATTTATATGGTGGAGTAGGCAATGCGGAGTTTCAATTTAAATCCATTGCGGAGGAGTTCACAGAAGCAGTAAAAGCTATGGGTGGTAGCGATACCCCCTGGCAGCGAGCTTCTATGAATTATCGAGCTTGGGATTTTAAAAATGACCTGCCTAATGAAGTAGGTGTGCCAGAACCAGAAGCAGCAGGAACTTTTGCTTGGGTGCTGTATCATGCTTATAAAAAAACGGATAACAAAGAATATTTAAAAGCTGCCGAATGGAGCATGGAATATCTGAATACGCTGGGAAATAATCCTTCTTACGAATTGCAATTACCTTATGGGGCCTATATCGCTGCAAAAATGAATGCAGAAATTGGCACTACTTATGATATTGAAAAATTCTTGTTTTGGATATTTAACAGAGGCTCGTTAAGAGGTTGGGGAACGATAGTGGGCAAATGGGGAGGTCTCGATGTTTCAGGATTAGTAGGGGAAGCCAATGATAATGGGAATGATTATGCTTTTCAATTGAATGGCGTACAGCAGGCAGCGGCTTTAGTACCTTTAGTTCGATACGACAAACGTTTTAGTCGAACAATTGGAAAGTGGATGTTAAATCTTTCTAATGCGAACCGTTATTTTTATCCGAATTTTTTGCCCGCTATGCAACAAGATTCAAAAGATTGGTCGGATGCTAATGACCCTAATACCTACCTTGGATATGAAGCATTGAAAGAACAAAAAAACGGTTTTAGCCCTTTTGCCACAGGCGATGCTTTAAGGGGCGGTTGGGCAGCTACTAATCTTGCGCTATATGGTACGTCTTCTATTGGTTATCTCGGCAGCCTTATTAAAGCAACAGATGTAGAAAAAATTATCCAGCTAGATTTATTAAAAACGGATTTTTATAAAGAGGCAGCTTATCCTTCCTATTTATTATACAATCCTTATCCGAACACCCAAACGGTTTCTCTCGATGTTGGAGCGAGTTCGGTGGATGTATATGACGTAATTTCAGAAACATTTTTACACAAAAATATAAGTGGAAAGGTGGCTATTGAAATACCTGCTGACCAAGTCGTCTCTTTGGTGTATACCCCTGTTGGTGGAGTGATACGGTATGAAAATAATAAAATGTATATCAATGAGGTAATTGTTGATTATCGACAAACCCAACAATTGCCCTATAATTATTCGCCCCGAATTCAAAGCCTTGCGGCAATTGATACCATAGTAAAATTGGGTGATACGATTTCCATTTATGCCCAAGCTTTTGATAATGAAACTAAAAATTTGGTCTATCAATGGGAGACAACGGCAGGGACATTAATTGGTGAAGGAACTGAGTTAAAATGGGTCGCTCCCGATGTTGCTATTGCATCGAGCATCAGACTCATCACTATAGATTTAGACAATAATACCGATACGGCCTTCTTAACAATTACAAGTACAGCGGAGGTAAATATTCCGCCTGTCATACAATCCTTTATACCAGAAGCTACTTATACTGCTCCCGAAACAAGTCTATCTTTTCAGGCTTTCGCTACTGACCAAAACCAAGATGTCCTAAGTTATGAATGGTCAGCAGAAGCAGGAATAATTGAAGAAAATAACAATAATATTAAGTGGACAGCTCCTCCAATGGAAGGAATCTATACGATTCGCCTTAAAGTACTCGACGAGGAAGGGGCTGCAGATAATGTTTCCATTCGCATTTTGGTAAAGGATTTTAGTAAAGCAATGAACAGTAATTTAATTGCTCATTATCCTTTTTCTGGAAATGCAAATGACATCAGCGGTAATAATTTACATGGTACCGTCTCTGGCGCAAAATTAACGACGGATTCCGAACAAGTTCCATTAGAAGCTTATTTTTTTGATGGTAGAAATGACCATATTTCCGTTCCGAATGAACCCATGCTCAATTTTACAGATGGGATTAGTGTTTCTTGCCGCTTTAAAGCTCGTGCCAATAATCCTAATGAAGCTTTTCTACTTTCCCACGGTAGCTGGCAAAATCGTTGGAAAATATCCTTGACGCCCGATAAAAAAATAAGGTGGACAGTTCATACTTCAACTGGGAATATTGCCGATTTAGATAGTGAAACGACTATAATCACCGATTCCAGTTACCACGTTTCTGCTAATTATGATGGCCAATTGCTAAGTCTTTATATCAATGGCCAACTGGAAACTTTTCAACCATTTTCAGGAAAAATAAATCAAAGTTCGATAGGCTTGGAAATGGGGCAAATGCTTCCCGATAATCAATCCTTCAATTTTAATGGGGTGTTGGAAGAAGTGCAGATATATGATAATGCGCTGATACCTGACCAAGTAGAAAACTTAGCAGGTGTTTTTACAACTGCAACTATAGAAGCAAAGGAAGCCGCTGCTAATTGGATAACCTTATTTCCCAATCCTTCTAGTCATACGATAAATCTGAAATTTAATACTTATCAATCGAATAGCAGTTTAGGGAACAAACCGATTTCCTTATCCATAATTGGATTGGACGGTAAACTCTATACTTCTTTTGAAAAACGTTTTGAACCAACTATAAAGCTGAAAATTAATAATTTACCTCAAGGTGTTTATTTATTAAAAATTAAAATAGGTAAGAAAATTCATTATAAAAAGTTCATAAAAAACAACTACTAAAAGAAATTTGGATACTGCTTAACAACTGACTTTTTACTTCACATTAAATCTGGAAAAATCTAGAAACTGGGTTTAAGTATTTTTAAACTAACCTTCTTTAATTATGAATGTACTTTACAAATTAAGGCCAATGTTGTTCCTGCTTTTACTATTTAGTTTCCAACTAAATGGGCAGGACTTAGTGGCACATTACCCTTTTTCAGGGAACCTAAATGATGTGTCGAGTAGCAATAATACCGCTACCGCAAAAAGTGTGCAGTTAACCCAAGACCGATTTGGCGTAGCTGGAAATGCCATGCTTTTTGACGGCGTACAAAGTGCGATTACTGCCTCAGTTATTAACGGCTTATTATCTGATTTTACAACCGTTAGTCTATGGGTAAAGGCAACTGCTATACCTGGACAAGGAGAGATTTACCTCATTTCTCTAGGTGGCTGGCAAGAGCGTTGGAAAGTATCTTTACCTGCGCATGGTAAAGCAACTTGGACGACTAATGCTACAAGCGGCATTTCGGATATGGATGCTGGAGACGGTAATGAATTAATAGTTGGGGAATGGAAACACTTAGCCTTTGTCCATGATGGGGCAAAAGATATAGTGTATGTAAATGGCATACTAGCTAATGAAAAAGAAGTAACGGGGGCTTTAAATGCCACCGAAAAAGTCTTAGGCATTGGCTTTGACCCAATTAGTGGTGGACTTAGCTTTGATGGAGCGATAGATGAAGTACAGATTTATAATGGCGCTTTGACTGCAGCCCAAATTGCGGATTTGTACCAAGCACAAAATACGGCACCAACTTATGCTGCTCAAATGGTGGCAGCCTATTCTTTTGCTGGAAATTTAGCAGATGAAACTGCTTTTGGAAATGATGGCAAAGGAACAGACGTAGCTTTTATTACAGATAGACATGGTTTTGGCAATAGTGCAGTCGCTTTTAATGGCGCTAGTTCTACCATCACTCATGCGAGTTCTACTCAACTAAATTCTGATTTCACGAGTGTGGCAATGTGGGTAAAAGCAAACGCTTTACCAGAACAAGGAGAAGTCTTTATTGCCTCTTTCGGTGGCTGGCAGGAACGTTGGAAAATTTCGCTTCCTTCGCATGGCAAACCTGTTTGGACAACCAACCATGAAAACGGCATTTCGGATATGGATAGTGGCGATGGCAATGCGCTCGTTCCTGGTCAATGGATGCACGTAGTAATGATTCACGATGGTACGAGTGATAAAATTTACTTTAATGGAGCAGTCGTTGCCGAAAAGGAAGTTGCTGGAAAATTGAATTCGACCACGCATCCTTTTGGATTAGGCTATAATCCCGTAGATGGAGGCAATTATTTTAATGGCGCATTGGATGAAGTGAAAATGTATAATTATGCACTTTCTGACCAAGAAATCCAGGATTTGTACAATCTGGAAGCGGCATCAGGTGTTGACCCTGCGACCACATTAGTCGCTGATTTTCAATTTGCTGGAGATGCAACAGATGAAAGTCCTTTTGGAAATGATGGTCATATAAATGGCGCAACACCTACTAAAGACCGCTTTGGTTTTGGAGGAGGAGCTTATACTTTTGCAGAAAATGCAGTTATAGACGTAGCTAATTCTGTACAGTATAATGGCGATGTGACCACCGTAGGAATGTGGGTAAAAGTCAATGAATTGCCTGCACAAGGAGAAGTTTATCTAGCTTCTTTTGGTGGCTGGCAAGAACGTTGGAAAATCTCCCTTCCAAGTCATGGCAAACCCGTATTTACCACCAATCATGCAAACGGCATCTCGGATTTGGATAGTGGTGGTGATAGTAATGCACTAGTTCCAGACGAATGGACGTATATCACTTTTGTCCATGATGGCACAAAAGATAAAATTTTTGTCAATGGTGCTTTAGCCAATGAAAAAGACGTAGTAGGCGCATTGAATGCTACGGGACAACCGTTTGGAATAGGCTATAACCCTATAGATGGCGGTAATTATTTTAATGGAGATTTAGACCAAGTTCAAATCTATAATGTTGCCCTAACAGACCAAGAAATAGCCGATTTATATGCGGCTCAAAACGTAGCGCCTGTATCTGCGGAAACCTTGGTTGCTTATTATCCTTTTAGTGGAAACGCCAAAGATGTTACGCCTTTTAAAAATAATGCCAGCGTAAGTGGAGCAGTTTTATCAACTGACCGTTTTGGCAAGGCCAATAAAGCTTATGATTTTAATGGCTTAAACGCAACGGTTACTGCGGATAATTCTACCCAGCTAAATTCCCCACAAACTTCTGTTAGTTTCTGGGCAAATGTGAAGGAATTACCAGCACAAGGAGAAGTCTATATCGCCTCTTTTGGCGGATGGCAAGAACGTTGGAAAATCTCGCTCCCTAGTCATGGCAAACCCGTATTTACCACCAACCATGCGAATGGCATTTCGGATATGGATAGCGGAGATGGCAATGCACTAGTTCCTGGAGAATGGACGCACGTGGTAATGATACACGATGGGGCAAAAGATAAAATTTATTGGAATGGAGCAGTCGTTGCAGAAAAAGAGGTTGCTGGTGATTTGAATGATACAGACAAGGCATTTGGGATAGGCTATAACCCGATAGATGTTAGCAATTATTTCAATGGGCAGTTGGACGAAGTACAAATTTATAATGTCGCTTTGACAGACCAAGAAGTAGCTGACCTTTATGCTGCTCAATCGGTTGCCCCAGCAGAAGCGGATAATGTCGCACCTACGGCACCGCTTGATTTAGCTGCAGCCGTTGTTTTTACGGATGTTAATTTGACTTGGAGAGCTGCTACGGATGATGTAGCGGTGGTTGCTTATAATATTTACCAAGACATGGTTAAAATCCATACAACTGACCAGACTACAGCCGCTATTACTGGTTTATCTCAACTAACGAATTTTACTTTTGGTGTTTCGGCAGTAGATGAAGCAGGTAACGAATCGGGCATCACAACTGTCGATGTCACTACAGGAACAGATGCAGCGCCTGACACAGCTGCACCTACCATGCCTGCTAATCTAACTATTTCGGCTGGAGCAAATTCTGTCATTTTTGCTTGGGATGCTTCTTCGGATGACCGAGCAGTTGGCGGTTATATCGTCTTAGTAGATGGTGCCATATTTGATACTTTAGATGCCAATACTACTTCCGTTTTAATAGGCGGATTGGATGCAGAAACAGCTTATACATTTGAAGTAGCTGCTTTTGATTTAGCTGGCAACCTTTCGGTTTATGCAGAAATTACGGAAAGTACGACGGCTCCTTTAGTAACCGCAGAGGATGGACTAGTGGCGCATTATCCTTTTGACGGCAATGCCAATGATGCGACCCCTCATAATAATCATGGGGCTATTGGTGGAAATCCTATCTTTGAAAATGTAACAAACCGATTGAATTCGGGCGGACAAGCCATTGTTTTTGATGGCGACCAAGATTCTGTTTTAGTGCCGAATGCGGTGCATTTAATTTCCGATTTCACTACGGTTAGTTTTTGGATAAGAGTAGATGGACAAAATTTAGCAGATGCGGAATCCTATATTCTTGATTTTGGTCATTGGGATCAAAGATGGAAAATATCTTTACCTCAGCACCTAAAACCTGTTTGGACGACGAATAGTAAAAATGAACAATTTGATAATGCTATTTCTGATATGGATAGTGAGGACGGCAATGAACTCATTAAAGATTTTTGGTGGCATGTAACCATGGTGCATGATGGAACGGATGATATTGTTTATTTGGATGGAGTCGAAGTCAATCGTAAACCTGCTTCGGGTACACTTAATAGCACCGCCCGTTCACTAGGTATAGGCAGTAATAATGTTGATGGTGGTCAATATTTCAACGGTGCATTGGATGAAGTAAAGATTTATAATAAAGCATTGACTGCTGAAGAAATAGCAAAATTGTATAATGATGGTACAACAGGACTAGAAAACTTAAGTGCAGAAATACAGCAAAACATAGAGGTCATTTATCCGAATCCTGTTGCGAATGAAGTATCTATTAAGCATCAATTTAAAGGAAAAGAATTTATTCTTATCCGAATTTTTGATGAAGCAGGCAGACAGGTAGAAAGCCACCGATTGTCCGCTAAAGAGGTAGGTTCGGAAACAATAACTTTACAATTAGGCAATTATGCCAATGGTTTTTACCAAATGAATTTTGTAGTAGATGGTAAAAATATTGGTTCTATTCCTTTTGTTAGGATGAGATAATTTAGTAACTAGAGATTAGTGATCGGTGATTGGTTGTGGTCTAGGAATAACGGCAAGTTTAAGTGCTTAAACTGATGATAAGTTTTCAATTTAAAGCACAATTCTAAGCAATAGTTCTAGACCAACCAATCACCAATCACCAATCACCAATCACCAGCATGCACCTAAAAGCGTTTTTTTTCTTGGCAATAATCTTATTCGGATCCTGTTCTTCCAAAGAAAACGGAAACAAAGAACTCCTTTATTGGTCTTCCAATAATGCTGCAGAAATTGATTTCACCAGCGATAAAGTAGCCCAATGGAATGCGGATACGAGTCATATAAAAATGTCCTTTCAACCAATTCCAGAAGGGCAATCAAGCGAAGAAGTCATTTTAGCGGCAGTAGTAGGCAGAACGACGCCCGATATATATGCAAATATGTGGCAGGGAAGCGTAGAGCTATTCGCAAAAGCAGGAAAATTGATTGCCTTGGATACCTTGGAAGGTTTCAAAGAATTTATACTGGAGCGATGTGGACAAAAAACACTAGTAGAAATCACCTCCAACGATGGGCATATTTATCAAGTGCCATGGAAAATCAATCCAATTATTACCCTATATAATAAGGCGATGGTTTCTAAACTAGATTTGGACGGAATGCCAACGACCTATTCTAAATACTTAGCGGCAGGCGCAAAAGCGAGCCAAGACCAAGATAATAATGGGTATATTGACCAATGGATAGGCTATACAGAAGTAAAAGTAATTTGGTACCAACGGTTTTTTAATTTTTACCCCTTATACTTAGCCGCATCTCATGGAGGGGCATTGGTAAAAAATAATAAAGCAGCTTTTAATAATGAATATGCGATAGAAGTCTTTCGATTTTTACAAGAATTATATAAAAATAATTATTTTTCTAAAGAACAATCTGCGGGTGGTCAGGATAGATTATTTATGGAAGGTGATATTTTGACTCAATGGACAGGCCCTTGGTCGATTAGCCATTTGGATAAGTTCAAACCAGCAGGGTTTGAATATGATTTTTTTCCAATGCAAGTACCAGATAATCACGAAGGACCCATTTATACGTATGCGGATCCCAAAAATATCGTTCTCTTTAATACTTGTACGCAACCTCAAGAAGCATGGAATTTTGTTAAAACATTGATTACCAAAGAAGGAGATAAACAATTTTTAGAAATTTCGGGACAATTGCCTAGAAGGCAAAATATAGATAAAGACGCTTTTTTTCAAGACTATTTTGTCAAAAACCCAAAAGCTATCACTTTTGCCAAACAAGCCAATTTTGTAAAAGGAACCGATAACTGCGAAGTAATCGTAGAGGTATTTGACATCATTTCTCAAGAATATGAAGCTTGTGTGATTTATAATAAAAAAACGCCAGAAGCCGCTATTGCAGATGCGGCAGCGGCAGTCAATCTTTTATTGGGAAATTAATGATTAGTTAACCAGTCACCAATCACTAATCACAAACAAAATGAAGAAAAAAAAATGGCTTCCATACTTATTTGTAGCACCGTACCTCCTCCATTTTTTGGTATTCGTTGCTTTTCCAGTACTATTCTCTTTAGTCCTGACTTTTCATAAATGGAATATCATTTCTCCTATGGAATTTACAGGACTAGACAATTATACTAGAATGTTTCGGGACAAAATGTTCTGGAAAACGATAGGCAATACCATTCAGTTTTTATTGGTGCATATTCCATTGCAGTTAATAGTTGCACTAGCATTAGCAGAGTTTTTAAATCAAAATATCAAATTGAAGGGCTTTTATCGAGCTGCTTTTTTCCTGCCGGTAATTGTGTCAGGTGTAGTAGTGACCATTCTTTGGCAGCAACTTTTTGGTTTTGATTCAGGTTTGTTCAATCGACTGTTGACCAATATGGGGATGGATAAAGTAGGGTGGTTAATTGACCCCGATATTGCTATGAATTCTATTGCTATAATGGCGACTTGGAAAAATGTAGGTTTATACGTGATTTTGTTTTTGGTAGGCTTACAAACGGTGCCGCCTCATTATTACGAAGCGGCAGATATTGAAGGCGCAACGCATTGGCAAAAATTTAGACATATCACGCTGCCTATGATTAATCCAACGATTTTTATGGTGGTGATTCTATCGACTATAGGCGGTTTTTCTCTATTTATTGAACCTTATGTAATGACTGGCGGAGGGCCCTTGAATAGCACGCTGTCTTCCGTCTTATATATTTACAAACAAGCATTTCAATATTACCACATGGGCTATTCTGCTACCTTAGGTTTTTTCTTTGCCTTTTTGATTTTGACCGTTGTGATGTTGCAAAAAAGATTTATTGAAACAGAGGAGGTTGATTGATTATTTGTAGGCAAGATGGGGCTGTATCAAAACATAAAATTTATTTTTGAAGACCGAATAAAATAACGAAATCCTCTCCCTATCCCCCTCCGAATAGGGGAAAGTTCTGTGCTTGGATAAAATTCAGAACTTTAATTGGGGATATTTTCTATAATTCGTCTTCTGATACAGTCTCATCTTTATTCTAAAATTACATGAAAAAAATTCTAGTTTATTTGCTACTAAGCATTGCCGCTGTATCTTTTTTATATCCATTTTATTGGATGGTGGTCGCTTCTTTGTCTCCTGCAGGAGACATTGCTGGGTTGGTTTTTCTACCTTCTGAATTTACGATGGATAATTACTGGCAGATGATTGCTAAAATTCCGATTGGTAGGGCTTTAATGAATAGTATGCTAGTGGCGACTATCACTACATTTGGGGTTATCGTTTTTTGTTCGATGGTTGGCTACGCTTTATCTAGAATGGAATTTAAAGGGCGAGATGCTATTTTCTATATCATTATTTTTACCATGACTTTGCCTTTTCAAATCACCTTAATTCCGAATTACATTACGATGGTGGAATTGCATTTAGTAGATACTTATGCAGCGTTGATACTTCCATTTTTGCTCAATTCTTTTGCCATTTTGTTATTTCGACAAGCTTTTAAAACGATACCGCAATCGCTTATTGATGCAGCTAGGATAGATGGTTGTTCAGAAATTCGAATTTTATTTCAAATACTATTTCCCAATATAATTCCAACAATAGTCGTGGTTGGCATTTTGACTTTCATGAATTCTTGGAATGAAGTGCTTTGGCCGCTCATCGTCATTAGAGAAGAATCTTTAATGACCATGCCGCAAATGGTGACCTTGTTCTCGGTAGGAGGAAGGGCAGAAGGACAATTGGGCGTAAAACTGGCAGCAGCGGTGCTATTGGCTTTGCCGATTTTGATAGCTTATGCTTTTTTTCAAAAACATTTTATTCAGAGTATGGCTAGTTCTGGACTTAAAGAGTAGTTGATTAATAATTAATAATCAATCAACTAATAATCAATAATCAATGAAATTAAAAAGATCAAAAATACAACTTAAAGCAGACCACAAACGGGTAATCGTTAACTTCCTCAACCTAGGAATTGTCACGACTTCTGAACGGATAACCAAACTTATCCAAAAAGTATTGACGCTTCCAAAGGAGAGGGCCAAACAAGTCTTAAAAGACATTAAAAAAGAATTTGCGAGTCGGCATTCTAATTTTGATTTTTTTCTACAACAACATTTTAAACAAATCGAAGCAGCCGTTCCAAATGGGGTTACGTTGACGAAAACGCAAAAGCAGTTACTCGGTGCTTTTTTCACCAAAGAATATTCCATTCAAGGAGCCGCCTTATTCAATCCTTCTATTATTGAGCATCCTAACCAAGCGGACTTAAAAAAGGGAGAAAAACGCTTTTTATATACCTTGCGTTCTGTAGGCGAAGGGCATATTTCTTCTATTGAATTTAGAAGTGGGGTTGTCAATAGGGTAGGGGCGATACAATTAGAGGCAGTAAGCCCACATGCAACGGTCTGTACCAAGGATTTGACTAAAAAATACCAGTTGGCAACCATTAAACAACGAACCAATATTTTACCAAGTTTTAATGCTAAAATATTGGAGGAACTAGCCAATATTTTCACCATTGATGACTATTATCAAGTAAAAAAAAGTGGTGCTTTTTTGAAATATGACGCGGAAACGCAATCAGTTTTAGATAATTATCTAGATACCAATTATGATATCGTGGCCTTACCACATACAACCTTATCTGAAAGAGTTATTTTTCCAAATGCCAAAAAAGAAGCTAAAGGCATGGAAGATGTCCGAATGGTAGCTTTTAAAGAAGGAGACAAGCTAACGTATATCGGAACTTACACCGCTTACGATGGTCATAGCATTTCTCCACAACTTCTTATTACAGATGATTTTATCCATTTTCAAATTAGAACGATGTATGGGGCAGCGGTCAATGACAAGGGAATGGCTTTATTTCCAGAAAAAATAAATGGACAGTACGTAATGTTGGGCAGACAGGGAGGAGAAAATATCACGCTGATGTACTCCGATGATTTATATAGTTGGCAGGAGTACGAAACCCTCCTTGAACCCGAAGATGACTGGGGATTGATACAATTGGGAAACTGTGGTTCTCCTATTAAAACAAAAGCAGGTTGGTTGGTTATGACACATGCAGTAGGTGCTTTACGCAAATATGTCATTGGTGCAATCCTGTTGGATTTGAAGAATCCATCTAAAATTATTAAAAAATTAAAAACCCCATTAATAGCTCCTAATGCAATAGAAAGGGAAGGTTATGTGCCGAATGTCGTCTATTCTTGCGGTTCGATGATTCACAAGGGGATATTGCTTATCCCGTATGCGATGTCTGATGCTGCGACCACTTTTGCGACAGTTAAGGTATCGGAATTATTGGCAGAAATGGAGGTAGATTAAAAAAATAAAATGAATAAACAGTCAATAATTAAAATTTGCTTGCTATTTCCGTTGCTCTTAATGCTTCAATCCTGTGCTACTACAGCTAAAAAATCATTGCAAAAAGATACTGATTTGGCAATTAATCTAAACCATTTTCAGCATTTATACAAAGAAGTGGAACTAGATGGTAAAAAAGCGGCGATTGTCCATATTTATAGTGAATATCCAGATTACCACTATGCGATAGAACCTTCGGAAGGCTTCAGTTGTGTGGATGATGTAGCAAGGGCTATTATTATGCTATCTGCTTATCATAAAACGGATACTGCTACTAAAGAGACTTTGCAGCAACTAAAAAAGATGTTAGAATTTGTGTTGTTTATGCAAAATAAAAATGGTTATTTTAATAATTTTATTTGGAATGATTTGAGCATTAATACCACTTATAAAACATCCGTTGCGGAATTAAACTGGTGGTCGCTTCGGGCATTATGGGCATTAGAAACAGCCTATCCTATAGTGGAAAAAGACAAAATGTTGGCAAGTCGTATCCATAGGGCAACTGAAAGATTAATAAAAAATATACAGCGAGACCTCCCAGTAAATGACGGTAAAATGGACACTTCGGAAGGGATGGACAACCCAACTTGGTTGCCTCAAAAATATGCAGGAGACCAAGCAGCCATCTTACTATTAGGCTTGTTAGCGAATTACCAACGAACCCATGAGGAATCACTAAAAGAAGAGATTCACGCACTTGCGGAAGGAATAATGCTAATGCAAAGAGGTTCGGTAGAAGCATATCCTTATGGCGCATTTATGAGTTGGGAAAACTTGTGGCATGCTTGGGGGAATAATCAAGCTTATGCGCTTTTAAAAACGGGGCAGTTTTTTAATAATCAGACTTATATTGATAGCGCATTAAAAGAAATAGACCATTTTTATCCTTATCTACTAAAAAATGGTTTTGCGGAAGCTTTTTGGATAAAACAAGAAAATGGGCAATACCAAGAAATTAAAAGAAATGAGTTTCCGCAAATTGCCTATGGTATTAGACCTATGGTTTGGGCGACGCTCGAAGCATGGAAAATTACAAAAAAAGGGAAGTATGATAACCTTGCAAAAGAGTTATCAGCTTGGTTGTTAGGTCAAAATATAGCAAAAACAAGGATGTATGATGCGAGTACGGGAAGATGTCACGATGGCATTATTTCTACTACTGCTGTTAATAAAAATGCAGGAGCAGAATCAACTATCGAATGTTTGCTGACCTTAATCAAAATACAGGAGGGCGGAATGTAAAGTGGATTGTTAATCCGCATTTATAAATAGAAATTTGTTGGATTAACAATCCGCATTACAATTTAACCATAAGAACTAATTGCCAACATGGACTTTGAAATAGACCAACTTATTTTTACTCCAAACGATGTAGATTTAGCGTACTCTCCCCTCCAAAATCTGGGAGCAGCAACTTATGTCCTAGGGGCATTTAATCCAGGTCTGAACCGCTTGCCAAACGGAAATTTGATTATGATGGTAAGAGTAGCAGAAGCCTTAGAAGAGCCGATAAAAGAAGGCTTGGTGCGCCAGATTAGATGGACAAAAGAGGGGTATCAATTGGATGAATTCCCAGAGGAAGCAATTGATACGACGGATCCGAGAAAATTTTTATTTAAAGAATATAAACACATAGAAACATACGCTCTTTCCTCGCTTTCTTGGATTCTGCCAATTGAACTATCGCCAGAGGGCACTAAAATTATCCAAATTCACTACGATAAAATTATTGCACCAAGTCGGGAATTTCAAGAGTTTGGAATAGAAGATGCCCGAATATCTCTGATAGAAGGGATTTATTATATGACGACTTGTTCCGTAAGTGCCCAACGACATTCTACTACGCTCTATACTTCCAAAAATGGGATTGATTATGTTTTAGATGGCATTATATTAGACCACCAAAACAAGGACATGCTTTTTTTTGAAGGGAAAATAGGAGCACAGTTTTATGCCATGACCCGTCCTTTGGGGGAGTTATATTTTGGCTATGCAGCGACTTCTCCTTTTCTACCAGGGCCTTCCATTAATCTGGCGGCTTCTCCCGATGGGCTTCATTGGAAACCTACTGATTATCCGTTTCTAAGAGCGCAGAAAGGAACTTCTTCTAATGAAAAAATTGGTGGGGGCGCACCACCTATATTGACGCCAGAAGGTTGGCTAGTTTTGTATCATGGGGTTGAAAAAACAGACCACGTAGGTATCTATCGCACTTTTTGGGCGCTTCTAGACAAAGAGGATCCCCATAAAATATTAAGACAGGAAGATAGCGTACCTTTATTGGAAGCAAAGCCCCGATTTACCAACTCCTTAAAAGAACAAA
>Ga0208544_10000736_pt1 | contig 24232 bp, 17 predicted proteins | sample DEB08_DNA_9_FD_184526 | JGI IMG/M metagenome (GOLD analysis project Ga0208544, IMG submission 184526) | Aqueous microbial communities from the Delaware River and Bay under freshwater to marine salinity gradient to study organic matter... | ecosystem: Environmental > Aquatic > Marine > Coastal ... | reverse complement strand
ATTAGAGCTTATATAGAGTTCTACAATCGGTGCTTAGTAAAACCTTTAAAATGGAAGTTCAAAGGGTTCGACAAAGGAAAGAAATTGAAGAATATTAACTGCCGCTAACTTCTTGCGCAAACCACTAGGCATTCCTAAAGCTTATCATCAAACCGTTTTTGAATTGTTTAAGCGTTTACAAAATAGAGAAAAATACCAAGGCTCTGGAATGGGCTTAGCTAATTGCAAAAAAATAATTAATAAATTAGGGGGTAAAATTTGGGTAGAAAGTGATGGGCAAAATGGAACTACTTTCTTTTTTACGATTCCTATAACTACCACTAACGATACAACTTTATTATCAAAAAAATCAGGAATTAACGCTGCTGATAATACTGTTTTATCAGCTTAAATTCGTCCCATAATACATCATTTTTTAATCTACTCAGCGTATTTCCCCATACTATTTTAGTAATGATGAAAAAATAAATACGTTATTTCTAAGCAATTCCAGCAACGTGAAATAATATTTACAAAACAATCAAATATTTAACTAAATTTGTAGGTATCATTCATTTTTAAAATCTTTAGATTGCCTACAACACCCTTACCAAATTTTATTACTAATCATACGACTTTACCATTGATTGCTGCGCCCATGTTCTTGGTTTCTGGCCCAGAACTGGTCATTGTGTGTTGTAAAGTAGGAATTGTAGGTTCTTTTCCCTTTCCCATTGCTCGTCCAATTGGGATTTATTTGAATGAATTGGAAAGCGGTATATTATAAAACACAAATAAGCAGCATAGAAAATTGGGGTCAAAGCTACGCTCCTTTGGGAGATTTTGTGGGCATTTCGAGTTACAGACAGAGCCAGAGCGATGCTCTTTTGTAGAAAAGGAGCTTTAGCTCCGATACCGTCTGTAAAAATTCGATTAATACTCCATTTTTTATAGGAGCGTAGCTTCGACCCCGTTTTTAGCAAAATGTATACATCAGCGTCGCATCTTTAAAAATAACAGAAAATTAATATCCTAATAATATGAAAAAAGTATTCATTCTAGGTGGTTATCAAACAGACTTTGCCATCAATTATAAAAGAGCAGGCAAAGATATTTATGACTTATTGCAAGATAGCGTCATCGGTGCATTTGAAAAAACAGATATAGCGCCCAAAGAAGTAGAAAGTGCGCACATAGGAAATTTTGTAGGTGAATTATTTTGTGGACAAGGACAGTTAGGCGGTATGTTTGTAAGCATTCATCCAGATTTAGTGGGTATTCCGACGGCTAGACATGAAGCGGCTTGTGCTTCTGGTAGTATGGCAGCTTTTAATGCCATGGCTGAAATCGAAGCAGGTCGCTATGATTTGGTTTGTGTATCGGGTATTGAAATGATGCGGAATGTTGGTGGCAAAGCAGCAGCAGAACATTTGGGGGCAGCCGCTTGGATTGGCAAAGAAGCACAAGGTGCGCAATTTCCTTGGCCTTATTTGTTTAATGAAATTGGAGAGATGTATGAGGAACGGTTTGGATTAAAACAGGAACATTTAGCAGAAATTGCCAAAACCAATTATGAAAACGCCAAAAGAAATCCTAAATCTCAAACTAGAACCTGGGGCTTAGATGACCGATTTTTTACGGAAGATGAACAAATCAATCCAAAAATAGAAGGCAATTTACGAAAGTCAGATTGTGGTCGAATTACAGATGGTGGTTCGACTATATTTTTAGCGTCCGAAAAATATGCTAGGAAATATGCCAAAAAACGGAATATTCCCTTTGAAAATATCCCTCATATCAAAGGTTGGGGACATCGCACCGCACCAATGTTATTAAAAAATAAATTGGAAGGAGGCAAAGCATCGACTTACCCTTTTCCGCATTTAAGAGGCACGATTGAAGACGCTTATCGGAGAGCCAATATTTCGGGTGTCGCAGATTTAGATGCCATCGAAACGCATGATTGTTTTACCATTACCGAATATGTGGCATTAGAACATTTTGGGATAACCGCCCCAGGAGAAGCTTGGAAAGCTATAGAAGAAGGACGGATAAAAATGGATGGTTGTTTGCCTGTGAATCCTAGTGGTGGCTTGATTGCAAATGGACATCCTGTGGGCGCAACGGGTGTTAGAATGTTACTCGATTCCTATAAGCAATTGACTGGGACGGCTGGTGATTATCAGGTGGAAGGGGCTAAAAATGTGGCTACTTTGAATGTTGGGGGGAGTTTGACGACTATGGCTAGTTTTGTTGTTGGGAATTAAATCATAGTGATTTTGAAAATCACCATGATTTGGATTGCTGTAACTTGATTCGACTATCTCGTCGTCTCCAGACGGACGCCCGTTATAAAGAAGTAAATGTCATTAAAAACATAAAACCAAATTAACATGAATAAAAGTAAACTAAGATTAAATTGTTATTTTTTATTGCTAGTGCTAATCTTTAGTTCTTGCAAAACGGAATTAAAACAACACATTCCTAAAAAACATCCAGAATTATCTCAAGGCCATTATGACAAATATTTAAACTTACTAAACGAAGCATATAGTTCTGACAATAAGTTTGAAGCAGCCATACAACTCGCAAACCTTAAAGCAGAGACAGAAATAACTTATCAGATGCTGAATGCTGGAATCAAAGAAAATCAGAGTTGCTGTGAAAAAATTTATAATTGGTATTGGATGTATGATAGACATAATTTTGGGGTTAACCTTGTTAAATCTGATACAATCCTCTATAAAAAATCAGTAGAATTATGTGATGCTTTATATAAAAACAGTTCTTATGAAGCTTTTGCGATAATGAAAGATCAAGAAGAGAAGCATGCTGTTGCTAGTCGAGAAAAAGAGGATAGTACAAAATTCAATCTAGAACTTGTCAAAAAATTAAAACAAATTGATTTTGATGATCAAGATATAAGGAATAGAAGTAGTGTTAAATCAATTACTCCTGAACTGAGAAATGAATTACATCTAAAAATGGAAATTATTGATTCCATAAACTTAGTAAAAATTGATAAAATATTTAATGAGTTTGGATACCCCAGTCGAGAATTGGTTGGAAGAGAATGCAATTTTACTCCCGCCCTAGTAATCCATCACAGTAATAGCCTAGAAACGAGGTATAAATATTTACCATTTCTTGAAAAGGCAGTTGAAGATGGATTATTAAATAAAGGAACATTAAATATGATAAAGAGAAGAATTGAAGATATGGAATTAGACCAAAAGTAAAGATTAAAAACAAAGCTTAATTTTTTGAATAACTATTGTAAAGAATACACTTGTCAGGAGACAAGCAGATAGCCATTTCCAGTCTGGAGACTGAAAATATCGGGTAATCTACCCAATAAATAATTGTTCCTAATTTATGAATAAACAAGTAATCATACCGAAAGATTTAAAATACTATTATGACAAGTTGCATTTTGCTCCAGCAGTAGAAAGCCAAGGATTTGTTTTTGTTTCTGGATGTACTGGCGTAAAGATGGATGGTACTTATATCGGATAATGAAAGTGACCAATTTAGGCAAGCATTTCTGACTATTGAGAAATCTTTGACAGAAGCTGGACTTACATTTGATAATATTGTTGAAATAACCAGCTATCATATTGGTCTTAAAAAACATCTTAGAGCCTTTACGAAAATAAAAGATGAATTTATTAAAGCACCTTACCCTGCTTGGACTGCTGTAGGCATTTCAGAATTGGCAGTAGAAGGCGGAATCATTGAGATAAGTGTTACTGCAACAGCAATCTAAAAATAAAATGAAATTATTCACCGATGGAAGTGTCCACACAAAGTTAAATATTGGCTTTGGCGCTTACTTATGGATACTCGAAGAAGAATGGTCTCTAGACGCCCTAAAAGCAAGGGTGAAAGTAAAACGATTTGAGGATACTTCTTCCACCAAATTAGAATTACAAACTTTACTTTTTGCACTGGGAGAAGTATCTAATAATGGACAAAAAATAACCATTTATACAGATTCCCAAAATATTATCGGGTTACCCGCAAGACAAAAACGATTGGAACAAAACAATTTTTATTCGGCAAAAAATAAATTATTGAATAACCATGAATTATATCGGACGTTTTTCCAACTAACCAATCAACTAGATTGTGAATTTGTGAAAGTAGTCGGACATTCGCCAAAAAGTACAAAAAATACCATCGAGCAAATTTTTACTTTGGTAGATAAGGCCTCCAGGAAGGCTTTACGGGAAGTGACTCGAAATTGAATTAAAAAATATAGTAATTATGATGAAGAATGATGTAATGAATTACGCCCTTGAAGCGGGAAACCCTTATTTATTAGGCGCGTATGCCCCGACTTTCAAGGAAATAGTAGCAGAAGATTTAGAAGTAATTGGAGAAATTCCAAAAGATATAAATGGGGTCTATGTTCGGAATGGTCCGAATCCTAAATTTACGCCAATTGGACATTATCATTGGTTTGATGGGGATGGGATGTTGCATGCTTTACAAATCAAAGATGGCAAGGCGACTTATAGGAATCGCTGGATTAATACCAAACATTTTAAAGAGGAAGCTAAAGCAGGTAAGACCGTTTGGCATGGGGTCATGGGCAATATGCGCGAAAATAAAATGGAAGGCCGATTACCTTTAAAAGATTCGGCGAATACGGCGGTCTCCTTTTTTAATGATAAATTATTGGCAGGTTGGTATATGTGTGGCGATTTATACAAGGTTGACCCCATTACTTTAGAAACAGAAGGTGTCGAAGATTTCAAAGGAACAATGAAGTCTAAAGCGATGGCACACGTCAAAGTAGATGAAGTGACGAATGAAATGATTTTCTTTGATTATGGGCCACAACCGCCTTTTATGACTTATGGTGTGGTAGGTAGTGATGGAGTCGTCAAACATTTTGCAGAAATCGAATTACCTGCACCTCGTTTACCGCATGATATAGGCATTACCCAAAATTATTCCATTCTAATGGATTTGCCTTTATACCATAGTCAAGCCGCTTTAAGAGCAGGAAAAAGTAGCATTACTTTTAATCGAGAAATGCCTAGTCGATTTGCTATTTTACCTCGTTACGGGAAGAACGAAGATGTCCGATGGTTTGAAGCAGACCCTTGTTTTATTTATCATGTAGTAAATGCTTGGGAAGAAGGCGATGAAATTATTATGGATACTTGTGTTACGATTAATCCAACACCACAAAAGGATTATTCTAACGCTATGGAAAAACTGAATGCTTATTTAAGACTAGAAGCTAATGTCAAACGGTATCGGTTCAATTTAAAAACTGGCGAAACCAAAGAGCATTGGATAGATGATGCGTTTACCGAATTTCCATTAATCAATAGCCGTTTAAATGGTCGTAAATCTCGCTATTCTTATATCCAACATTTTGACAACTCCACTATCATGCGCTTTGATGGCGTTGTAAAATATGATACCGAAAAAGATAGCAGTAAAACGCATTGGTACGGGGATGGTAAATTTGGTAGCGAATCCCCTTTTATTCCTTCCGAAAATGGAACTGGAGAAGATGAGGGCTATATTATTTCCTTTGTCACCGATGAAAGAGACGGTACTTCGGAAGCGATTATATTGGATGCGCAAAATATAGAAAAAGCGCCTTTGGCTCGGATAAAAATGCCGCAACGAGTGCCTTTGGGTTTTCATGCTTGTTGGGTGAATGGTGACCGTCTGTTTACTTAACTTACTGACGTACTAGGAGGATGGGTAACGGATTAAGATGGATTGAACGGATTAGAACAGATTTTTTTCGATAATTGGATTAATCCGTTCCTATCCGTTCAACCCGTTTTCCATCCTACCAAAAATAACACAATTCTGTACCAGTCAGCAATTTTAATAAAGCAGAAAAACATCTTGTAAATCTTGCATAATCCCGTCATCCTGTAAATATGAAAGAAGCATATATATTCGACGCCGTTAGAACTCCAAGAGGTAAAGGATCTGCCAAAAGTGGTGCCTTAAAAGACTTGAAACCTATCCACATCTTATCTCAATTGTTTACTGCCTTAGAAGAAAGAACGAACCTTAATGATAAAGACCTCGAAAGCATCATTCTAGGATGTGTCGGACAAGTAGGTGACCAAGGGGCAAACATTGCTAAAATAGCTGCCGTCTATCATGGTTGGGGTGACCATATTGATGGCGCAACAGTCAATACTTTTTGTTCTTCTGCCTTGACGGCTATTGGTATGGCAACCGCAAAAATCCGTTCAGGCATGTCTGATATGGTTATTGCTGGAGGCATCGAAATGTTATCGAGAGTACCTATGTTTGCCGATAAAGGCGCTTGGTTTTCAGATAAAGAGGTCATCAAAAATTCGCATTTTACGCACATGGGCGTAGCGGCAGATTTAATCGCAAGTATCGAAGGATTTAATAGAACAGATTTAGATGGGTATGCTGCCCAATCTCACCAACGAGCTGCTTTTGCCACTCAAAATGGGCATTTTAAACGGTCGTTGATTCCTGTAAAAAATGCAGATGGAACGATTGCTTTAGCACACGATGAATGTATTCGTCCACAAACTACTACCGAATTACTAAAAGACATGTCGCCTATTTTTGGCGCACATGTTACGCCTAGCATTCGACAAAAAATAAAGGAACGATATCCAAATTTAGAGAGCTTACAACATTTTCACCATGTCGGTAATTCTCCTGCCATGGCAGATGGTGCTTGTTTGCTATTAATCGGAAGTTTAGAAAAAGGCAAGGCAATGGGTTTAACGCCTAGAGCAAAAATTGTTTCCTATGACAGTACCGCTTGCGAACCGATTATTATGTTATTAGGGGGGCAAATTTCTATGGAAAAAGCAGTTGAAAAAGCAGGTTTGACCATGCAGGATATAGACTTACATAATTTTGCGGAAGCTTTTGCCGCTACTTGTTTAAAGTACCAAAGAGACCTGAATATTGATCCCGATAGATTTAATGTCAATGGTTGTACGATGACAATGGGGCATGCACAGGGGGCAAGTGGAGCTATGATTACGACTACGCTTTTGGATGAAATGGAACGACGGGATGTGCAATTTGGGGTCGCTGGAATTAGTGGTGGTGCTGGATTGGGGGCGGGGATTGTGATTGAAAGATGAATGATAACGATGAACGATGAATTGCGCTTTTGATGTAAAACACGTCCTACAACCTAAAATGAGAATCCGTTGGGAAAATTAATCCGTTGGGGTAAAAAATGCCCAACAAATTAATTTTCCCAACGGATAATAATCTACTCCGACTTAATAGACTCCACAGGATTAGCCAAAGCTGCCTTCAAAGATTGCGTCCCAATCGTCACAAAAGCAATCAGAATAGCCACTAAACCAACCACCACAAAGACCCACCAATTAATCTCAATCCGATAGACAAAATCTTGTAACCAAGCGTTCATACTCCACCAAGCCAATGGAGCAGCAATAATAGTTGACACCACTACCAATTTCAAAAAATCTTGAGAAACGATACCTACCAAATTAGTGACTGAAGCGCCCAATACCTTCCGAATCCCAATTTCTTTGGTGCGTAATAAAACGCTATGCGTCACTAAACCGAATAAGCCGATACAGGCGATAAACAAAGTCAGTAAAGTAAAAATATTGAAGGCATCGCCAAAACGTTGTTCTGTTTGGTATAGATTGTTATACGTATCATCCAAATAATTAAAATTGAAGGCGACTTCTGGTAAAATTGTTTTCAATGTTTGTTCGACGTACGCCATTGTTTCCTTGGAATCTGTGGTCTTTACTTTCATAATAACACAACCAAAATATGGGGCGGTTTCTTTATTCATCAAAGTGACATACATCGGTTCAATGGCTAAATCGAAGGGTTGAAAATGAAAATCTTTAACGACTCCAACAATTCTTCCACCTTCAAAAGATTTACCAATAGGGTCTTCCCAACCAAGGATTTTTACGGCTGCTTCATTTAATATATAAGCAGTCGAATCATCCGTTGGAAAATCTGGAGAAAAATTACGCCCTGCTGCCAAATCCATACCAAAAACATCAAAATAATTATAGTCTGTCCGTAGGCGGTAAATATGTAATTGGTCATCATTGGCGGTCTTTCCTTCCCAATCATTGGCTATTCCTTGATTACCTGTATTAATCGGCAAGTCACTCGCAATAGTCGCTTTTTCTATGTTGGCATGCTTTTCTAACTCCGTCAATAAGGTGGTCGTCTTATCAAATATTTCTTGTCTTTGATAAGGTACATAAACGATTTGTTCTCTATTATAGCCTAATTTTTTGGTTTGAATAAATCGCAATTGCTGATAAATGACTACACTACCAATGGCTAAAACAATAGCTGCCGTAAATTGTCCGACGACTAAGGTATTTCGCATCCAATTACCACTTCCGCTTTTAAGCTTAAACCAATTACCTTTTAATGCTTTAATCGGAGCGATAGTGGCTGATAAAATGGCTGGATAGATGCCTGCACAAATACTTAAGAAAATGGCGACTCCTGCTAAACCAAAAAATATTTGTTGATTATTGGCCCATTCAAAAGCAATGTTTAAATCCATTAATTGATTAAAAGCAGGCATTGACCAATTGGCTAAGAATAGGGCAAAAACAAAACTAATGCCTGTTATTAAAGCCGATTCTAACATAAATTGATTAATCAACTGTCTTTTCTCCGCCCCTAATACTTTTCGAACACCTACTTCTCTACTGCGTTGGGAAGTTCTAGCGACTGCCAAATTCATATAATTAATCAATGCCAATAACAAAATAATCAGCCCAATCGACATCGCTAAATAGAGGTAACGTATATCTCCATTTGCGCCCATTTCCATATTAATGTTGGAATACAAATGAATATCCGTTAAGGGTTGCAGAAATAATTTTGGTTCAAAATTTAGATTATATTTAGCTAATTCAGCCCCTGCTTTTTCGCCATAAGGTATCATTGCTGCTTCTACCTTTTGGGGGTCTGCACCTTCCTTTAATACCACATAAGACCGATAATTATTACTCGCCCAACGCCAATTGTCATGGTCTCCTTTATATTCGTCATAATTCGCCAAGGCAGTTACAAAATCAAATCCGAAATGTTGATTTTTAGGTATATCTTTAATAACCGCCTTAACAACCAACATCCGTTTATCTCCTAGTTCCATGGTTTGACCAATTGGAGATGTATGACCAAAATACTTTTTTGCCATACTTTCAGTTAGAATAATTGCATCTCTATCTTTTAAAGCTGCTGCGGCATCTCCCTCAATAGTAGGATAAGTAAACACATCAAATAATGCTGAATCTGCATATAAACCTCCTTCATTAATCACCTGCCCATCTTTCAGAAATGGAATAAAGGCTGGACCAAATGTAGTACCTGCTGCTACCTCTGGTATATCTGCTCGCATTGAAGGAATTAGTGGAATAGAAGTAACGGCAAATTCATCACTCCCTCTAAATTCATTACCTGTTTGTTGCTGCGCTACTCGATAAATACGGTCTGCTTTTTCGTGTTGTTTATCATAACTAAATTCGTATTGAATATACAGCGCAATCAAGATAAAACAAGTCATCCCAATCGTCATTCCTGTTACATTAATTACGGAATATAATTTTTGTTTAAACAAACTTCGCCAGGCAATTTTGAAATAACTATTGAACATAAAAAAAGGGTTTAAGTCGGTGATTATAGAATTTTTTATAGCGAAAGGTCGGAGGTAATTAAGCGTTTGATAATAATAGTTTGCCTTCGCTTTGAATGGTGATTTTTGTTTGAGTTGCTGGTAAAATTTTTCTTCTAAGTCGCCTATAACCTCTTCAGCTAACTCGGTTTTGAGTAACCAATTTAGAAATTTCTGGGCGTATTTTGGTGGATTTATATCCTTTTGCATTTCTTCAATTTAGCTTATTCATCTTTTAAGGAATGTACTGGATTAACTCGTGCTGCTTGCATGGTTTGCAAGCCTACCGTAGCCCAAGCGACTAATAATACTAGTAGACCAGGCAAGATAAAATACCAACTTTGCAACTCAATCTGATAAGCAAAATTGGCTAACCAAGTCTGCGCAATCCAATAACTCAATGGCGTAGCTATCAAAATGGCAAGGACGACTGTTTTGGTAAAATCCTTGGTCAATAGTTGTACAATGCCAAAGACACTTGCGCCTAATACCTTACGAATACCTATTTCTTTTCTCCGTCGTTCTGCTGTAAACATCGCTAAGCCAAATAAACCCAAACAAGAAATGATAATGGCTAAGCCACTAAAGAATTTGGATAAAGTAGCTACTTTACTTTCCGATTCATATAAGCGCTGATAATCGCTATCTAAAAAGGAGTAGGTGAAAGCATGTTCAGGATGGAATTTTTTATACAAGGCTTCTATCTTTGGAATAGTCGTTCGTTCTTCCCCTGCTTGGATTCGAGCAATTATTCTTCTTGAATAGGCTCGAAACCTAAAAATGAGTGGCTCAATTTTTTTGTGGATAGAACCGTATTGGAAATCTTTGACTACGCCAATTATTTCTTGTTGCTGTTCCCATTCTCCACTTCCTTTTTTTACAAAAGTACCAACAGGATTTTCCAAGCCCATCATTTTTGCAGCGGATTCATTGATGATTATTTTGGACATGCTATCTTTTAATTCTCTTGAAAAAGACCTTCCTGCGGCTAGTTCCATTCCTAAAGTCTCAATGACATTATAGCCTATTCTAGGGGCTTCAAATAAGATTTTCTCATCTGCTACTTCTCCTCTCCAATTATACCCACTTTGATTATCATATCTATTAGTTATTTTATTAGCGATATTTGCGGCATTTATAATCCCTGGAATTTTGCTTAATTCTGTTAGGAATACTTGTGGGTCGCCATCATTACTGACTCTTTGAAAAGAAATGACATTTTCCCTATCGTAGCCCAAATTCTTTGTTTGGGCATAGTCCATTTGTTGCTGCACCACCATTACCCCAACTATGAAAATAAGAGACAAAGCAAATTGAAAGACCACTAAACCTTTTCTAATCCATTGGTCTCCACCTATTTGGGCATTCCATTTGCCTTTCAAAACGGTGATTGGGTCAAATTTGGAGAGATAAAAAGCAGGATAACTCCCTGCCAATAAACCCGTTAGTAATCCTACGCCTAAAATTGGAGCCACTAGTTTTGGCGCAAAGTCGAGCATCAATTGCTTCCCTGTTAGATTATTAAAATAAGGCAATAAAAGATGTACTAAAACAAGCGCTAATCCTAAACCTATAAAAGAAGTGATGATGGATTCTCCCAAAAATTGACTAACCAATGATTTTCGACGAACGCCCATCGTTTTCTTTACCCCAATTTCTTTCATCTTTTGAGTCGCCTGTGCGGTTGATAAGTTCATAAAATTGATGCAAGCAATCAATAAAATAAAAAACGCAATTATCGTAAATAACTTTACATAGGCTATTCTTCCACCTGACTGTTCACCATTTTCGTAATTTCCATAAAGGTATAAATCGGAGTATTTTCTTAAAAATAAGGCTCTAGGTTTATTAAAACCTTTCCCCCTATTAGCGTAATACAATTTGGTCACCTTCTCATTAAAAGTGGGAATGTCCACGCCTTCTTTTAAGACTACATAAGTATTGGCATACCCACCACTCCAATCATCGGCATAGCGGTCAACATCTACTAACCATTGATATTGAATAACCGCATCAAATTGATTGGTCGCATTACTTGGTGGATTTTCACAGACGCCTTTTACTTGAAAAACTTCGTTAAAATATTCATTTTTCCAAGTCACTACTTTGTCCATGGCAGTTGCAGTTGACCCAAATAATTTGGTCGCTGTTGCTTTGGTTAAAACAATTCCATTCTTTTCTTTTAAAACGGTAGATTTATTCCCTTCTATCAATGGATAGGTAAATATATCAAAGAAATTCGGTCTAGCGTACATTCCTTTGACTTCCAATTTTTTATCTCCATCTACGAGTATGCCTTTAGGCTGCATGAAGCGATTATGAGTCGAAATAGCCGCTTCCACTTCTGGTAATCCAGCTTCTAAAGCTGCTGCCAGAGGACCTGGAGAATTGCCCCAAGTATGGATACCTCTGGGCATTTCTGCATTAATTGCTACCTCGTATAATTGGCTATCTTTTTCATTAAATTTATCGACACTTAGTTCATCTTGTACCCACATAAAAATCAATAAAGCACAAGCTAGGCCAGTTGATAAGCCAATCAAATTGATGCCAAAAGCAGTTTTGTTTCGCTGAAATTTTCTAAAGGTAATTTTTAAATGATGTTGCCACATAAAAAAAGGGTTTAAGCCGGTGATTATATTGTTTTTTATCGCAAAAGGTCGAAGGTAATTTAGGGTTTGATACCAATAATTGACTTTTGCTTTAAATGGTGATTTGTGTTTTAAATTTTTATCGAATTTTTCCTCCAAATCGCCCATGACTTCTTCTGCTAGTTCCTTTTTTAGGAACCAACCTAGGAATTTTTGAGCGTATTTTGGTGGATTAATTTCTTTCATTTTAGCTATTTTATTCCGATTTTAAAGCCTTTACAGGATTCGCTACCGCAGCCCGAATTGTCTGAACGCCTACGGTCAACCAAGCTATCCCTAAAGCGCCTAAACCTACTAGAAGGAAGTGCCAAGGTTGCAAAGTTACTTGAAAAGCAAAATCATTCAACCATTCTTGCGACAACCAATAACTTAATGGAATAGCTAAACCAATCGCCACTAAAACCATTTTAGAAAAATCGCCAGTTAATAAACGGACAATACTTAAAGGACTCGCTCCCAATACTTTGCGGATACTAATTTCCTTCTGTCGCCTTTCAGCGGTAAAGGTCGCTAAACCAAATAGTCCCAAACAGGAAATTAAAATAGCCAAACCTGCAAAGTATTTAGCCAATAAGCCAACCCACATTTCTGAACGATACTGCGCCTCATAAGCTTTATCTAAAAAATGATAATCAAAAGTATAGCCTGGATTATAGGCAGTATGGAATTTTTGTAAATCGGTGATGACTTGTTGCTCTTTGCCTTTGTCAATTTTAGCCATGATATATTCAACGTCGTCAGGGTCTAATTCCATAAACATGGGTTGGATTTTTTTATGTAAAGATTCAAAATGAAAATCTTTGATGACGCCAATAATCGTTAGGTAATTATCTGGTTCCCATAGTTGGATTTTTTTACCGATTGGGTCTTCTAAGCCCATCACTTCAATTGCGGCTTCATTTAAGACAATATTTTTTATTTCATTACCAAAATCTTTGGAATAGGGTCTACCTGCGGCCATTTCCAAGCCCATCGTTTCTACCAAATCGTAATTCACAAAAATAGCATCGAATAATATATCTTCTGTTTTACCTGGCCATGCAATAGCTGAAGTCCTTTGGGTTGATTCGACCATTAACCGAGAGACTGTCGAAGCATTATTGATACCCTGCGTATTTTTGAGCGCTTCCAATACGGTTGGCACCGTTTCGGATATTTTTCCTTCTGGTCGAAAGTAAAGGATATTTTCTTTGTCGTAGCCTAAATGTTTATTTTGTACAAAGTCGATTTGTTGGTAGACAATCGTTACTGCAATAATTAGCATAATCGACACCACAAACTGAAAAACAACCAAGCCTTTTCTGACCCAAAGTTCCCCAGTACTGCGATTTACTTTTCCTTTTAGAATAGCAACTGGATTAAAACTTGATAGAAATAAAGCGGGGTAACTACCTGATAATAATCCTGTTATTAAAGCAATACCCATAAGGGATAATATCATCGGTGCATTCCAGTTGAGCGCTAATTCTTTTCCAGTTATTTCATTAAATTGGGGTAATAATAGATAAACTAAGCCTAGGGCAACGACTAAACCAAAACTACTCAGTAAAACAGATTCGCTTAAGTATTGTCCGATTAAAGATTTCCGAGTTCCTCCAATCGCTTTTTTTACCCCAATTTCCTTTAATCTTTTGGTGGCCTTAGCGGTCGATAAATTCATGAAATTGATACAAGCAATCAATAAAATGAATAGAATAATTACCGAAAATAAACGGACGTAAGTGATACGCCCACCTGCTTGTTGCCCATCTTTGTAACGTTCAAAAAGGTATCTGTCGGTAAACTTTTGTAGAAATAAATCTGATGCTTCTGATTCCTGTTTTCTATCCATTAATTGGGATAGTTTCTGATTTAATTCAGGAATTTTTGCTTGCTCATTTAATAAGACGTAGGTACATAAAATCCGATTTCCCCAATCAAATTCGTCCAAATCTCTCGACTTGTATAATTCTAATGGTAATAAATAATCAAAACGTAAACTAGAATTGGCTGGCGGTTTTTTATAGACTCCTGAAACAGCTAATAAAGTCTCTTTATCGCCATTTTTCATTTGTATCGTCTTCCCAATAATATTATCCGTTGTTTTAAATAATTTTAGCGCCACTTCATCAGTTAGCACAATAGAATTTATATTTTTAAATAATTGATTCTTAGTACCTTGTATTAATTCAAAAGAAAAAATATCAAAATAATTATCGCTTACAAAACTTCCTTGCGTTTTTATTTTTAAATCCTCCACCGCTAAAATTGTATTGGCTTCAGAACGTGGAGGAGTAAGCGCCACAGACTGTTCAATTTCTGGAATTTCGGTTTTAATCGCAACTGGTAAAAGCCCTGCTGTATGTTGTAAAGTAGAAACTTTGTTTCCATAATTCAAGTTTTCCATTACTTGATATAAACGGTCACCTTGCTCATGGAATTTATCTACACTCCGTTCATCATGCACCCATAAGGCAATCAAGATTACCCCTGCCAGCCCAGTCGATAAACCAATTAAATTGATTAAAAAAGTGGATTTATTGCGCTGAAAATTTCGAAAACTTAATTTTAAGTTATGTTGCCACATAAAAAATGGGTTGGTGTCGGTGATTAAATTATTTTTGATGGCAAAAGGTCGAAGGTAATTTAGGGTTTGATACCAGTAATTAACTTTTGCTTTGAATGGTGATTTATACTTTAAATTTTTATCAAATTTTTCTTCCAAATCGCCTATTACTTCTTCTGCTAGTTCATCTTTAATGAACCAGTTCAGGAATTTTTTGGCGTACTTTGGTGATTTTAACATGCTTAAAAGATTTCCGATATATCAAAGTCTCCAGACTTGATAGGATTATCTCGTTGTCTCCTGACAACCATATTATATTAATAGTAACGGTCGTCAGGAGGAGACGACTAGATATTAGGTTCAAGTCTGGAGACTAAAACCATCGGTATCTGTAAACTATTCCGACTTCAAACAAACCGTAGGATTCACCCTCGCAGCCTTCATGGTCTGAATTCCCACCGTCAACCAAGCAATTAACAAAGCACTCAAACCAGCTACTATAAAAAACACAGGTTGCAATTCAATACTAAAAGCAAAGCTATCCAACCAATTTTTGGCGATGTAATAACTGATGGGCAAAGCAATCGCAATCGCTACAATCACCATTTTGGTAAAATCCGCAGATAATAAGCGGACGATGCCAAAAGTACTTGCGCCCAATACTTTTCGGATACCAATTTCTTTGATTCTTCGCTGTGCAGAAAACGTCACTAAACCGAATAATCCTAGACAGGAAATTAAAATAGCAATGCCAGCAAAGTATTTTGATAAGGTAGCCACTCTTGCTTCTGACGCATAAAGCGTTGCATAATCGGCGTCCAAAAATTGATAATCTAAAGGCAAACCGTTATTAAAATCTTTGTGGATAGCGGATAAGTTGGCAATCGTTTCCCTTTCTGTTCCTGCTGCCATTTTTACCATAATATCTGTGGTCTTATCGCCGACAGTAATAAAACAAGGTTTGACAGGTTCGTATAAAGATTCAAAATGAAAGTCTTTAACCACACCAATGATTTGCTTGTCTTCGCCCCATTGTCGAACGGTTTTACCAATCGGGTCGGTCAAGCCCATCGCTTTAATAGCCGATTCATTGAAGATAATTTTATTGCTTTCATCTCCGAAATCTTTGGAATAAGTTCTACCTGCACTTAATTCAACCCCAATCGTTTCTAATAAATTATAATCAACCATTAAATACTTAAAAGCTATTTCATTTCCTTCTATTAAGCCTTCCCAACGAAGACCTCTAGTGTTGGTTCTATTATTGATTAAATCGCTTCGAATGCCCGCTGCATTGACTACATTTGGCAATTGTTTAATTTCATTTAAAAAGGTGGTCATGTCTTGAGTCAGCCGCCCTTCTTTTTTAAAATGAATCACTTGGTCTTTATTAAAGCCCAAATTTTTATTTTGAATAAATTGGATTTGATTATAAACGACTAGGACAGATACAATTAGAATAACGGAAATAGCAAACTGAAAAACCACCAATCCTTTTCTAATCCAAGCTTCTCCTACAGAACGACTGATTTTACCTTTTAAAACTTCCACCGCCTCGAATCCCGATAAATACAAAGCTGGATAACTACCTGCGACTAAACCTGTGAAAAGGGTGATGCCCAGAATGGAAGCAATGACTTTTGGTTCAACAATAAATGCCAATTCTTTACCCGTTAAGACATTAAATTGAGGTAATAATAAATGAACTAAAACTAAGGCAACCACCAAAGAAAATAGGGTAATTAAAATCGATTCACTTAAATATTGACTAATTAAATGACTGCGTTCTGCGCCAATGGCTTTTTTTACGCCCACTTCTTTATACCGCTGCGTTGCTTTAGCCGTCGATAAATTCATAAAATTAATACAAGCAATCGCTAAAATAAAAAGCGCAATAATGGAGAATAACCAGACATAATCAATTCGCCCTCCTGCTTGTTGTCCATTCTCATATTTGCCGTATAAATATTTATCAGAATAAGGTCTTATAAATAAAGATTGGTATTCCTCGCCACTTTTTTCCTGTAAATAAGTACTGATTTTTTCTTGGAAGTCAGTTACATCCGTTCCTTCCTGCAAAGCAATATAAGTATCTGGACCACCGTAAGTCCATTTGTTAGTCTCTGGAAAATTATCGATGATTAAATCAAAATGAAAGACTACATCAAATTGATTGGTTGCGTTTTTGGGCGGCATTTGGTACACCCCTACAATTTGGTAAGTGCCAGAAAAGGGTGCTTTTTCCCATTCGATTGTTTTACCTACCAAATTGGAAGTTTGCCCAAAAACCTTTCGAGCAAAATTATCAGAAATGACAATATCTTCTTTTCGTTGTAAAAATTGCGTGGCATCGCCATCTAAAATTTTATAAGAAAACATCTTAAAAAAGTCGGATTCAGCGTATTGTTCCGTAAATTTTAACTGCTTGTCTCCTGCCTGCACAATGCCTTGTTGGTCACCTTGCCGCAATCGGATACTGGTCGCATATTCCACTTCGGGCATTTCTGACCGCATGGCTTTTGCCAAAGGCGCAGGTGTCCAAGCAAAAGAATTAATCCCACCACCTGGCGATTCCGAATGTTTCATTACCTGAAATAATTGGGCATCTCTTTGGTGAAATTTATCCACACTCACTTCATCTGCTACCCATAAATAAATCATTAACGCACAGGCTAAACCCGTTGATAAACCAATCAAATTGATTAAAAAAGTCGATTTATCTCTTTTAAAATTTCTGAAGGTTAATTTTAAATTATGTCGGAACATAAAAAATGGATTATAGTCGGTGATTAAATTATTTCTAATGGCAAAAGGGCGCAAGTAATTTATTGTTTGATACCAATAATTTGCTTTTGCTTTGAATAAGGTAGTAGTTGCTATTTTCTGTTCAAATTTTTCTTCCAAATCACCCAAAACCTCCTCCTTTAATGTTTCTTTTAACAGAAACTTTAAAAGCTTTGTGGCATATTTTGGTGGTATAGGATGTTCTTTATTCACAAAATTGAATTGGTTAACTATTTGAATAAATCAATTATTTCATTAACTTTGAAGTACAAAGTACTTTTATTATAAAAAATTAATTGCTATGTTTATAAAAAATAAGAGACTACCTATTATACTGACCTCTATACCATTTTTATTGCTCCTTCCGCTTATTGCCATGCAGTTCACGAATCAGGTTAATTGGTCGCTTTTTGATTTTCTTGTTATGGGCATCCTTTTGCTTGGTACAGGGCTAACCATTGACCTGATATTGAGAACTGTTAAAAAAAAGACGCATCGAATCATCCTTGGCATGTTTGTTCTATTCCTATTTTTTCTCATTTGGATAGAGCTTGCAGTTGGTATTTTTAATACTCCTTTTGCAGGAAGTTGAATAAAAAACAGGAATAGTATATTTTACCAAACTGTATCCATTTTCTAAAAAATCATGGTAATTTCCAAAATCACCATGATTTAAGCTATAATTACTCTGCTTTCAAAGTCTGCGTCGGATTCAAATTTGCTGCTTTCATCGTTTGAATTCCCACCGTCAACCATGCAATACTCAATGCACCTAACCCAGCGACGATAAAAAACCAAGGTTCTAAAGCTATCTTAAAAGCAAAGCCTTCTAGCCAGTATTGAGCGATGTAATAACTGATGGGCAAAGCGATGAAAATAGCGACTAAAACCATTTTTGTAAATTCTGCCGACAATAAACGAACAAGACTTAAAGTACTAGCACCCAATACTTTACGTACTCCAATTTCTTTTTGTCTACGCTGAGCCGAGAAGGTCACTAAGCCAAATAAACCTAAACAAGAAATGATGATTGCTAGACCTGCAAAGTACTGTGCCAAAGCAGATACTCTTGCCTCTGCCTCATATTGTACAGCAAATTCGGTATCTAAAAAAGTGTAATTAAGCGCATAGCCTGGATTATTGGTTTTATAAAAAGCCTCTAAATTTTGAATGACTTCTTTTTCTTTGCCTTTTTCAATTCTTGCCATAACGGTTAATAGAAATTCAGGGTTGAATTTAAAAAACATGGGGGATACTGCTTCATGCAAGGATTGAAAATGAAAGTCTTTTACAACCCCAATAATGGTTGCTTTGCCGCCCCACATATCAATTACTTTTCCCACAGGGTCGGTTAAGCCCATGACTTTGATGGCAGTTTCATTCATAATTAAATTATTTTCCTCTGTGCCAAATGCCTTGGAAAAAGTACGCCCTTCTAACATTTCGACGCCTAGCGTTTCAATAAAATCATAGTATACGCCAAGGTTTGAAAATCGAATATTTGCCTCTGGGTCTTTTCCTTCCCAACTTAAACCTGTTGTCCAACTTCCTCCTTCCGTAAACGAATAGCCTGTACTAGAAGCGTTGATAATGCCAGGCATCTTTTTTATTTCATTTAAAAAGGTTTCCAGATTATTCGCTGCCATGCCTTCACTTGGGAAAGTCAAGACGTTTTCTTTGTCATAGCCTAAATTTTTGGTTTGGATGAAGTCGATTTGTTTGTAGACTACCAATACTGCGACAATCAAAATAACCGATAGGGCAAATTGGAAAACAACCAATATTTTTCGGATCCATAATTCTCCTGTCGAGCTATTCGTCGACCCTTTTAATACTTTGGCAGGACTGAAACTAGATAGATATAAGGCTGGATAACTACCTGCCAAAATGCCTGTGATGATGGACACACCCAATAATCCACTTAAAATGGGTAAACTAGTAGGAAAAGTCAAGGTCTTACCTGTCAGTACATTAAACTGTGGTAAAAATAATTGCACCAATATTAAGGAGCTTATTAATGCCAATAAAGTGATAAAAATGGATTCGCCTAAATATTGTTCAATCAATGATTTTCGGTCTGCTCCAATTGTTTTTCTGACCCCTACTTCTTTTAATTTACGAGTAGCTTTTGCAGTCGATAAATTCATGAAATTGATACAAGCAATCAATAAGATAAAAAAAGCAATCATCGAAAATAAGCGCACATATTCAATTCTTCCACCCGCTAATTCGCCATTTTCATATTCCCCATAAAGATAACTATCGGCATAAGGTTTTAAAAATAAAGCCTCTTTTTCATTGCCCGGTTTTTCTTTCATATAAGGCTTTAATCGAGCATTTAAGGCGGCTACATCCACATTCTCGTGTAATTGTACATACGTTTTCGAATTATAATTTCCCCATTGGACATTAATAAGGTTTTCGTATATCTGAAAAGGCAATAATAAATCAAATTGATTGGTCGAGTTGGCACCAGGTCTTTTAAATACGCCTGTAACGGTTACTTTTTCTTTTAAGGTTAATATTTCCCATTCTACTGTTTTGCCAACTGCATTTTTGGTATCAAATAATTTTAAAGCTAATTCCTCAGAGATGGCAATGGATTGCCTATCTTGAAATAAAGTTTTTCTATCTCCCGCTTTTAACTCAAAAGAGAATAAATCAAAAAAATTAGGACGTACAAACTTGCCGAATCCTTTTACTTTTTGTGCTTCTTTAGTCAATATAAAAGGCATCGGAATTGCTTCCGATTCTTGTGTTGCCGCCGCCACTTCTGGAAAATCAGCCAATAACGCTTTGTCTAATAAACCACCTTGGGTATAATCATTGGTATTGATGCCATCAGATTGTCCATGATGAATCATCGCCGTATATAATTGACTTTCTTTTTCATGAAATTTATCCACCTGCCATTCATCCATTACCCATAAGGCAATTAATATCGTACAAGCCAATCCTGTCGATAAACCAATTAAATTAATGAAAAAAGTACTTTTATCTCGGATGCTATTTCGGAAGGCTAATTTCAAGTTATGTGTCCACATAAAGAACGGGTTTAAGTCGGTGATTAAGTTATTTCTAATAGCAAAAGGACGTAGGTAATTCAATACTTGATACCAGTAATTTGTCTTTGCTTTTAATGGTGATTTTTTGTTTATTTGTGTGTCAAACTTCTCTTCCAAATCGCCCAATACTTCCTCCACTAAATCGGCTTTCAGTATCCATTCTAGGAACTGATTGGCTAGTTTTGGTGGTTGGTGATTTTTCATAAAATGCATTGTTATATAGGCTACAAGACCGCACGGTTTTGTAGGAATAAATTGTTTTCTCTATTAAATTATGTTTAAAATTGCTTGCTCCTAAGTCAATCGAAAAGCGAGTCCAGGGAATTGACTCCACAAATCCATCTTGAAATCTCGGGAGGCTCGTAAAGTGCGCTCGCCATAAGCCGTAATTTCATAAACTCGTTTTCGTCGCCCGCCACGCGTCGCAGAAGGTTCGCCCATTTCCGATTTTAAAAAGCCTTTATCCCCCAAACGACTTAAAGTAGAATGTACCGACCCAATAGACACGGCTCTACCCGTTTGGGATTCAAACTCCTCAGCTATCTTAAAAGCATAAGCATCGTCTCCCAATATGCCCACTAACAGCAGTAATACTTCTTCAAATTCGCCTAGCTTAGTTTCTTTCATTAGTTCTTTTTCTTTCTTAGTTACTAGATTGTAGAACAAATATAGGAAATATTTTTTATTTATTCTACAATTTAGAAGGTTATTTGATTTTAAGGACAGGGAGGGGATTGGAAGGGTTGCATAATCTCTTCAATATTTTTGAACTGCCCAATAGAATAAGAAAAAAAGTTACTTAAGTACAAATTCTAATCCTACAAAATCAAAAAATCCAATAATTCCCCTACCTTACTCTCCAATTTTCAAATAAACCATAAGCTAACTTTTATCAAAACATGGGAATCATCAGAAGCATTATAGGCATCCTACTACTACTATTCATCGCCTATCTACTATCCAACAACAGAAGTAAAATCAGCAGAAGAATAGTCATTGGCGCATTTCTCATTCAGTTAGGTTTTGCCTTCATCACACTCTATACAGAATTTGGGAAACAGGTACTTTTATTCCTATCCAATATCGTCACCAATATTTTAGCCTACACCAAAGAAGGCACTAAGTTTGTTTTTGGCGGCTTATCGACCGATAAAATGTTTGAGTTATTTGGGGGAGATGGCTTTATTGTGGCATTGGAAGTATTGCCTGTGATTTTGTTTTTTGCGGCTTTATCTGCGCTATTATTTCATTTGGGCATTATGCAGCTATTTGTAAAAGTAATCGGTGGTGGTTTGCAACGAATTTTAGGGACTTCTAAAGCAGAGTCCTTATCGGCAAGTGCCAATATTTTTCTTGGGGTAACGGAAGCGCCTTTGGTGATTAAACCTTATTTGAGTCGTTTATCCAAATCAGAATTTTTTACGGTGTTAGTGGGTGGGGTAGCGTCTATTGCAGGGTCGATGTTATTAGCTTATGCCAATTATGGGGTAAAGATTGAGTATTTATTGGCAGCCTCTTTTATGTCAGCGCCTGCGGGATTGATGTTTGCCAAGATTTTATATCCAGAAACCAAATCTAAAGAAGCATTAGATGCTGCCGTTGCCATCACTTTTGAGGAAGAACAAAAGTATGCGAATGTTTTTGATGCCGTTACCAAGGGAACGACCTTAGGTTTGTCGTTGGCTTTAAATATTGGCGCTATGTTATTGGTGATTGTTGCCTTAGTTGCGGCGACCAATGGACTTTTAGGTTGGGTTGGCGGATTAGCAGGATTTGAATTATCGCTAGATTTAATTTTGGGTTGGTTGCTCTCTCCTATTGCTTACCTCATGGGGATTGATTGGCAGGAGGCGACTTTTGCAGGGGCTTTATTGGGACAAAAATTAGTTTTTACTGAATTATTGAGTTATAGTAATTTAATGCCGTATCTAGATGGACAAATTTTAGAAGCCACAGGCGCTCCACTCAGCGAAAAAGCACAGATTATTTTATCCTTTGCCCTTTGTAGTTTTGCGAATATTGCAACTTTGGCGATTGCGATTCCTGGAATTGGCGGCATGTGTCCAGAACGTCGTACGGAGTTAACGGAGATTGCGGTTAAAGCATTGGTTGCTGCTTTATTGGCGAATTTTATGAATGGAACTATTGCTGGGTTGATTTTGGAATTGCAGCAGTTCAATTAATTTGGAAAAGAAATAAAATACCCCAACTAATATCTGTGGAGGTCATCCGTGGAGAAAAACTTAGATTCTCCATGGATAACTTCCACAGATAGCATATATAAATATCTAGAATTAAGCATTCTCGTTATGCCTACCTGTTTTAGAAGGATTCATCACCGGCATTCTGCGCTTCCAACTATCAGGCGTTACTTTTACGGTTGGCCTTAATTTAGAAATAGCTTTCAAAACATCACTTCTACTTAATTGCCCAACTAATTTGCCGTCCTCTAAGATAGGAAACCTTTTGTATTTGGAATGCGCAAAATTGAAGGCTGCTTCTAATATGGTTGTTTTAATATCAATGGTTGTTACATTTACTGCCATATAGTCTTTTACTTGGCCCAAACCACCAGGTTGGTTATTATAAGTACCTTCCAGCATAACTCGCATACAATCTACTTCTGATAACATTCCCACCAAAGCGCCCTTTTCGTCTACTACAGGCGTTCCCGAAATCTTATTTTTTACAATAATGTCAATGGCATGCCAGATATCATCTGTAGGTTTGAAGGTAATTAATTTAGTAGCCATGTATTTGGAAATAGATTCATTACGATTCATAAATATAATATTTAGAAAGTGAAGATTAAGTGGAATTGTAATAAAATTAGGCTTTTTTAATTAAAAACAAAATTTATTTTTATATTTTAAGTTTATTTATCACTTTTTATAGTAAAATTTAATAATCATTCAAAATAATATTCTTTCTATTTTAAAAAAACCTTTTCCTAGATGTTTAAATTATTTTTTCTCATTTTGATTTACCTAGCACACCAATTAATGAACTAAGAAACTAAGGAAAATTCAATTTTCAATTTTCAACCACCTACGGTGGTAATTGCAGTTGAATTTGAGGTTGAGGTTGAAGTTAAAAATTATCGACATTTTAAAATATCGACAATTTGTTAGTTTTAAAATTTGTGTAAGAGCCTATAACTATTACTCACCTAATAGTCAAAAAAGGTAGCGAAATAAAATTTTGATTAAAACTATACTTCATTTATTTAGTGAAATAAAATTTTGAATTAATTAAATTTTATGTAAAAAAATTATCCAAAATTTGAGTTTAAGTACGCCTTTATGCAAGAAACACGTTATTAACAAGCATTAAAACGCTAGGTTCGCTCAAATTTTTGATTAATACATAAATTACACGAAATAATATTCTGTATTAAAAGTATTTTTATCTGTAAAACAGTATTTTGTTCGTATTTATTTTTATTAAATAAATATAATTAAAATATTATTTTTAACCCTAAAATAATAACCTGAAAAGAGTTTATTTAAAATAAATAAAATTCTGCATTTTAAACATA
>Ga0208544_10000735_pt1 | contig 24303 bp, 10 predicted proteins | sample DEB08_DNA_9_FD_184526 | JGI IMG/M metagenome (GOLD analysis project Ga0208544, IMG submission 184526) | Aqueous microbial communities from the Delaware River and Bay under freshwater to marine salinity gradient to study organic matter... | ecosystem: Environmental > Aquatic > Marine > Coastal ... | reverse complement strand
GGGGACATTTGACACTATTGTGTCCAATATTCCAGTTACATAACAAAGTGCGCCATATGGATCCATATCTGTCATGTCACGATCAATTCCATGAATTTCGGTCGTTTTGTCAGATGGATCCCTCAGTACAAAATGATCAGTGTAGTTGACCAGTGCCTTCGACTCTTGGATGAGCTCTGTAAATCCTTCGGAGTCGACCACTTCATAACCATCGGCATCAAAAAAGTCACCATTCAAGATTTTACCATCAACATGAAGTTTGCCAAAAATGCCACCAGCTTGTTTCAATAAGATGGCAATGAACAAGTGGTTGTCGCTGCAGTGGCTAGCCTGAGTTGACATTGACGATGATGATGATGAAGATAACATGATGAATATTTATTAGCCAAAGGGTCGGACCTAACAATTATGACACCTAGGTCACCGTTATCTAGTTGAACTTGAGCACCTAGCTTCATACCCCTAACCCTAACGCTAACCCTATCCCATTCAATGACAACTCGCATACACCAAATCTTTCGTGACATAAACTTTACTCGAGAGTTCAGTCCGGTGAGGACATGTACACTTTCCATGATATATTCATTGATCAATCCGTGCCTGGTCAAGTACATCATTCTCTTGTAAGCCACTGAAGGGTTTTGTCGCGGTTAGCCTGGCTGACGAAGAAGTATGGTGTTTTTTCGACGTCGCTCATTTCACCACTCTTACGAAGGAGGAAGTATCCAGCACATGGCTTGGTCTGTCTGTACATCACTTCGATAGGGTACAACGCAGTTTCATTGATATCAATGGGCTCTCCAGCAGAAAGGGATGTAACGCAACCATCACGGTAATAATTTCGTAGATTACGCATCTCTTCACGACAAGCTCTCTTGTCGGATGTTAACAGGAAGTCAAAAGCATCAAAATTATGGCTCCAGTAGATGATACTTGCATTTTCGCGAAGGCAAAAACGAAGTTGATTTTGTACAGCCTCGAGACTAAAACCCACAGTCATTTCGTGATAAGGAGGGATGAGGCACAATTCTTCAATATAAAATTAGTCCATCAAAAAGAGATGATGCAGTTGAAAACGAGTTCGTGTGGGTGGTGTTGTGAAAAAAATATGACCATTATAATTGTCCTGGCGTAAAGTTCACATCTTGGTGAATACGACACTTCCCAGCAAATCGCCAATAGATAAAACCTTGCCGTCAATGTAAAAAATTCAGGACTTACAGGAAATACCGAATTGTCTCTTCTTAGTGACTAAGCTCCTCTAGATTATACCTGCATTTTCAACACCCATGATTATCGCATAATTTGTTTCATCATATTGCAAAAGCAAGGACGGAGTGATGGAAGACTGGCCAGCTGGAAATTTGTCCCTCAAACGCACGGACGGCGGAGGAATCTAAGACCAGACTGGAATCAGAAAACATTCTCTCAACGTAACCAAGCTAGCCATGATTATCGTGCAGGATGCTACGACGGAGTAGTTGAAGACTGACCAGCTGGAAATTTGTCCCTCAACACACGCGGATGGCGGAGGAATCGAAGACCAAAATTGAATTCGGAAAACATTCTCTGGACATGACCGAGGAGTAGATAACGTTGGTACGGATGTACAACACCCATGAATCAGAAACCTAGGACGGAGTGATTGAAGACCAACAAGCTGGAAATTTGTCCCTCAAACGCACGGACGGCGGAGGAATCTAAGACCAAAATTGATTCAGAAAACATTCTCTCGACGTGACCAAGCTAGTGGATGTTGTTGGTACGGATGTACAACACCCATGAAAACGCATAAATCATTTCAAAGTATTGAAAAGCGAGGAAGGAGTGATGGAAGACTGACCAGCTGGAAATATGTCCCTCAAACGCACAGACAGCGGAGGAATCTAAGACCAGACTGGAATCAGAAAACATTCTCTCAACGTGACCAAGCTAGCGGACGCCTTTGGTGCGGATGTACAACACCCATGATTATCGTGTCATTCGTTTCAATCGTGAGACACATGCTCGGACGGAGATATTGAAGACTGACCACCTGGAAATTTGTCCCTCAAACGCACAGACAGCGGAGGAATCTAAGACCAAAGTTGATTCAGAAAACATTCTCTCGACGTGACCAAGCCACGGACGACGTGGGTACGGATGTGCAACACCCATGATTATCGGGTAAATCATTTTTCATCGTTTCGGAAACCTAGGACGGAGTGATTGAAGACCGACCAGCTGGAAATTTGTCCCTCAAACGCGCGGGTGGCGGAGGAATTTAAGACCAAAATAGAATCGGAAAACATTCTCTCAACGTGACCAAGCTAATAGATGACGTTGGTACGGATGTACAACACCAATGATTACCGAGTAAAATGTTTCATCGTTCGGGAAAGCTATGACGGGGTGATTGCTGACTGACCACCTGGAAATTTTTTGCATCAAACGCACGGATGGCGGAGGAATCTAAGACCAGCTTGAATCAGAAAATATTCTCTCGACGTAACCAAGTCAGCGGACGCCTTTGGTACGGATTTACAGCACCAATTATTATCGGGTCAATCGTCTGGTTCAGAATGATTGGTCGGAGTGATTGAAGACAGAACAGCTGGAAATTTGTCCCTCAAACGCACGTAAGGCGGAGGAATCTAAGACCAAACTTGAACTGGAAAGCGTTTTCTCGACTTGAAAAAGCTGGTGGATGCCGTTGCAACAAGTGTGCAACACTCATGAATTATCGGGCAAATCATTTTCATGGTGATAGATGCATCGATGGGGTTGACTGAACAGCTGGAAAATATTGAGTACTTCTCATTCATTGTTCAATACAACAGTTGTAAAATTTATGAGAGAAGTGTTTGCTTTTTTTATGATCTTGTGTTAATAATGAATGTCAGTGACGTGTTTCATTTCGTACACGTTGCAAATCTGCCATGAATGAAAAGCTTCTTGTTTGAATATTTCGCCGAACACAGCCTTGCACGATTGTCTCGACACACGATCCAAACCTTCTACTATAATACTGTGAGGGTGATCATGGATGATCTCTCCATCCCACGCGATGAAGTGGTGCATGTGTTGATGATTAGTGTTGGTCAACTTGACATTGACTATGAGGCTACATGAGGTTTCTTGGAGCAAATGGTATTCTGGTCCTTTCTTCTTGTGATAATTTCTAGCGGCGGGAGCCAGTACTATGCCACGTGTGATCAAAACTTTTGATACATTTGATATCGGCGTGTCTCCGTGCTCTGGCATTGATGATGCTAAATCAGTTTGCATAGCGCTGTCGTCTAGTCCTCCTGGCAAGATGCGCATGATTGCTGAAAGTAAGCATTGGCGATTATTTTTTTCGGTCGAACAATTGTGTGACTTGCTGCTGAAAATCCGGGATCCTCCGGCTCTTTTCATAGATTTGGCAGTGTTACTTTTTGTTCGATTTCGTTTCTTGTCGTGACGTGACCGTTGTGAAACCTGCTTAGTAATTGAAGGTCCGACTTTTAAATGACTTGGGGGGGGCTCATGGGATTCGCTGACAGCCTGTACTGGTGATTTGATTATTGCTTTCGTCGTGGTGTTTTTTTGGCAAATATTGGTTTCTTGTGAAGATGGAGATACGTCGTCTGTGAGAGATGGCGTTGGCTGATCGTTGGGACTTTCGTTTCCCCATGTGTCGTCACATCCAAGTTTTGAGAAAGGTGATTTGCCTAGTTTGTTATCCCTGTTGATGACTTGTTCTCCCCCTGTCATCCAAACTTGTGTAGCTGTTTTGAACATTAAATTATTTTTTTTGTGCTCGAATATTGCATTTTGTGCTTTTTTGTAAAGAACAGTCACTTGCGCTTTGTCCAGAGTGTTTGCTGTGGGGTCCTTCAGAAGGGTGTCTCTTTCAATTCGTGTTCTGGCGGCAACCTTTTCCTTCAATTTTAAAAGCAGTGCGTCTTCCTTGTCGAAATCACTGCCTGCTATTGTACGTTCGTCCAACGTAGCAAAACCATTATGCAAATTCCTTTGCATGATCGTCCTTGCCAAATTCCAGCGATTTTGGGATATGCAAATGCGCTCTTCGAGAGGCTTTTTCCTTTCCTCTTTTTCGTCGGCACTAAGTGTTTCATTTGCCGACATGACGATTATTCTAATAACAAAAAATGATTACTATCACGTAGTGTAATGGTCTATCGTCTTAGTATAAAATTGTGAGATGAAATTTATCTATCGGTTCTTTCCCTCAGAGTTTAGAAAGAAATCATTCGGATCCACCCCTTCGACATGATTACGTGGGCGGTGTATCATCTTCCTGGCGTTTGTGCTTTGGTATCAAGTGAGACTATTTCGTAAATCTGACATATCTGTGATGTCTGGTATCCATGACTTACAGCCATCGCGTCAAACACCTTTTTGCAAGCTCTCCGATCTAGGCGATCATACTTTGCATCAACGGTGATAATGTTTGATACGTGATGTAGAACGGACCCATCCCATCCTGCGAATTGCCGTGTTGTCGCACCCTCTCCGTTCGCAAATTTGAGTTCAATTATTAGCAGGCAATGGGTTTCTTGTAGGACGTTGTAATGAGGGCCTCCTTTCTTGTGATATTTTTTACACGAGCCGCGTATTTTCAGTTGAAGTAGTGTCATTCCTTCGCAAGCTTGTTGAACTGACACCGTACTGGCCCTTTGCAATGATGAATTCATCCAGCCACGGCAAGCGTCTTCGTCGGTTCCATCAGGGATAATACAATTGATGGCGTACATCAAGCCGTTTATGGTGGTCTTTGCCATTTTAGATTTTTGTCTGGTGTTCGGGATGGTAGATCCCACCTCGTCTGTTGATCGGTCATACACGCAACTGACGCATGATCTTTTCATGGACTTGGATTTGTTTAATCGAGCGTGTGTGCTTCTTCTATCTCGTCTACGACTGCGTTGCCGCTTTTTGTCGGGTTGATGAGGACGACCATGCTTATAGGAACCTAAAAAGTGACTAATCACAGTTTCTTCTTCGTGTATTCTGATCCCGATTGATGCTGAGTATGAAATATCTTGGCTGTAGTTACCGTTGTTTGTTAAATTTATAGAGGGTGCTGCGATGCGTTTGACGATGGATGTTTTTTCTTTTCGGCTTGAGTTTACTTTCTCGAGCCATGGGAGGAATAATGAATTCATTTCTTGTGTGACCTAGTGGCAGTACACATCATTGACAATGTTCTTGTGTCTAAGTTGAAGGGGTTTGAATCAAGCGGTGAGCATAATTTTTTGAAACGCGTCTTTCACGCCCAGTACGTCTTGCGCGCATATAAAAGTATCTCCTGACATGTATCGATGAGTTGCATAACCCTTTCCTACCAACCACTATGTTAATACTTGAAAATACTTTAATTAAGCCAAAAAAGGTGTTATTGTGCCGCCACATTTCGTTACAAATGGTAAACTGCGACACACAATCCCATAGGTGTAAAACAAGAAGTAGCGATGTGGCCTACAGTCCGGGAAATGTGCTGGACTTTCACCATTAATTGCGCGAAAAAAGGGGAATGGAGAATGTTAATTAAACAGTACATCGGTAAGAGGACATACTTATATAGTTAAAAGCGAAAAGTTATGAGACATTTATCCAAGAGACATGAAAGATGTTGAGTGGGCAAAAGTGCAGATATCACAGGCCTGAATGAGAAAAAACACAGATATGAGACTGAAGCTTAGACTTCTTATGCAAAACGGACGGAATTGGATTCTTTTTGAATCTAATCGCAGTGGAAAAAACAATTCCACAAACCAGAAAATTTGAGGGTTCCCGCCAAAAACATACTTACAAAGTCTACTCAACAAATTTATGACATCCCTAATACCCTAACCTTGACAAAAAAATCTTCGAGTTGAAAGAAAGTTTTGCAGTTCCCGCCAGAAAATCAGAGCTAAAAATCTGTCAACATACGGAAATGTTGACAGCTCCCATTTTGTTCCCAAAATGAGAGAACATATCATAACTTGACATTTCGGATCGCCACTTGATAAAAAACATGCGAGCAAACCGAAACTTTTGCACTTTTCTACAAAATGCATGATTTACCAATCTGGGTACTAAATTTTCAAATCCATGATCGCCGCTTGACAAAAAAAAATTGAATTGACAGAAAGTTTTGCGGTTCCCTCCAGAAAATCGGAACTAAAAAGATGTCAACAGATGGAAAATAATTAATCCAACCTAACCAAAATCCGTAATACCCTATCCTTGACAAAATATCTTCAAGTTTATAGAAAGTTTTGCAGTTCCCGCCAGAAATGAGAATAAACATTTGTCATCAGACGGAAATGTTGACAGTTCCCTCCAAAAATTAAAGGCTATTTGTTGATTTTGTACCAAGATGAGGAATGAGAAAAAATGAAGGAAATCATATCAAAACTTCGCATTTCTGATCGACACTTGATAGATATCATGCAAGCAAACCTAAACTTTTACACTTTTCGCGAAAATGCATGAATTACCATCGCCACCTCAAAAAAAATCATCGAATTGACAGAAAGTTTGGATGTTCCCGCCAGAAAATCAGAACTAATAATCATCTGTCAACAGACAGAAATTTTGACAGTTCCCTCCAAAAAGAAAAAGGCTATTTGTTGAGTTTGTACCAAGATGATGAGTAAGAAAACGTGAGGGAAAGCCTATCTAACTGATTGTGAATCCTATTATATGATGAAGACTAGGATTAACTGTGTTGATTGGCTTTTACTCTAGATGCTGCAACAGGGGATCAACTCATTTTTCAGGGAAATGTTGTACTGTTGCCCTTGTCTCGATCAGTGGATCCTCTGGGGACACTGTTTAGCCAGCGAAAATGAAAATTATGGGCAATATTTCTGATCGCCGATTGACCAAAAATATGGGGGCACACCTAAACTTTTGCAGATCCCTCCGAAACGCGTACTTTGCCTAATCGAATAAGGACGTTTCAAATCTCTGATCGCTGTGGGACAAAAAATCTTTGAGTTGAGAGAAAGTTGTCTGGTTCCCGCCAGAAAATCGAATCTAAAAATCTGTCAACACGCAGAATTTTTTACAGTTACCCCCAACAAATTGAGGCCATTTATAAATTTTATACCAAGATCCCTAATACCCTAACCTTGTCAAAATTTCTTCGAGTTGACAGAAAGTTTTGCAGTTCCCGCCAGAAATCAGAATTACAAATCGTTCGATGGACGGAAATTTTGACAGTTCCCTCCAAAACAAATAGAGGCTATTTCTTGATTTTGTACCAAAAATGAGGGATGAGAAAAAAAGAAGGAAATCGTATCTAACCTAACCTGTTGTACTGTTCCCCTTGTCTCGATCAGTGGATCCGCTGGGGACACTGTTTAGGCAGTGAAAATGAAAATTAGCGGCATATTTCTGATCGCCGCTTGACCAAAAATATGGGGGTACAACTAAACTTTTGCAGAATCCCTCCGAAACACGTACTTCGCCTAATCGAGTACGGACGTTTCAAATCTCTGATCGCTGAGGGACAAAAAATCTTTGAGTTGGGAGAAAGTTTTGCGGTTCCCGCCAGAACATCGAATCTAAAAATCTGTCAACACGCAGAAATTTTGACAGTTCCCTCCAAAAAATTGAGGCCATTTGTAAATTTCATACCAAGATCCCTAATACCCTAACCTTGACAAAATTTCTTCGACTTGACAGAAAGTTTTGTAGTTCCCGCCAGAAATCAGAATTACAAATCGTTCGAGGGACGGAAATTTTGACAGTTCTCTCCAAAACAAATAGAGGCTATTTGTTGATTTTGTACCAAAAATGAGGGATGGGAAAAAAAGAAGGAAATCATATCATAACTTCACATTTCTGAACGCCGCTTGATACAAAACATGCAAGCAAACCTAAACTTTTGCACTTTTTGCCATAATGCATGATTTACCTAACTGTGTACTAAATTTACAAATGCTTGATCGTCGCTTGACAAAAAATCTTCGAGTGAACAGAAATGTTTTGAAGATCCCGCCAGAAAATCAGAACTAAAAATCTGTCAACAGACGGAAATTGAGGCTATGTGTAGATTTTGCACCAAGATGAGTAATTAGAAAAAAAATACCTACCGGTTCGGGGTTTAAAATCGTCGGGGTCAATATATACGATCGATACACTGTTAGAATAGGTGCAAAGTAGTTTTCCAAAATTTGTGCGTCAAGCAATAAGGCCAGATTACAAAATCATTTTGTGATGCAATGAAAAAAAAAGTTAGTTACGAAAGAAAAAGATGATAGTGGGAATAATAGTTTCAGATTGAAATACTCTGCCAGAAACCGAAAAGTGTGATGGTTCTTGCCAAAATCCACAAACATGTAAAAGTAGTTACAGAAGAACGTTTGATAGAGAACATAATAGCAATAATATTGTACCTGTATTTTATCGCCAACGAATCCCAAATCCACCAACTCTTCATACCGCCCAGGTTAAATCTGTATGATCGGTTGCGCTTTCGATCCACAATGGAACTACCCCGGGATGAGTTGATCCCTTTATTAATTTGGCTACCCAGCCCCTCACTTTCGACATGAGATCGGGCTCCGAGCAAAGTTTCATGATAGCGTTCTCCACCTGTTTTACGTTACGAGAACGATGTCCCAACACTGCGTACATTGACATGAGAAATGCACATTCACATTCCGCGGGTTTGATGCCACCAATGCAATGATGACTATAGTCACCAGGAGAGGGCGCTCTTCTTGTAACTTGCTCCAATACATCAAGAGCGTTTTCGCGGTTCTGGTGTGGGTGATGGATGATGCATGTCTGCCATTTATTAGAGTGACTATCAAATGGGAAGATTAAAATAATCGCATGATGATTGATTCCAGCTTGCAGGTTTTGCCGGTAGTCATACCCCATCTCTGTGCATTTGACCAGGGTTGGTATGACGACAGTCATATCCTCAGGTCTGAATTGAGCTGGTTTCATGTCGCCGTCACTAACGGCGTACACATTGAGTTTTTCCGTTAAAGCGCTAATGAGCTTTTCGTATGCATTTACACCCAGGTGAGAGTACTTGGCGGACAGGTTGTAGTTGAACTTCCAACATTCAATCTTGTTTGATATTGGCTTGAAATATCCACGTCTTGATTCGGAAATGTATAGATATATGGTTTCCCGGCGATCTACCAGTTTTGTATAATCCGAATATTTTCGATATTGAACTTGGCGCAGCCATGGATTATATGCGTAAAAGTGTGTGAATTTTTTGTTGTTGCGATCAAGTTCCAGCACCCCAAATAACAGTTTATATTTCAAACATATTAGTGGACATATTGTGTGATGATCATGCTCATCCAAGGGTGTTTCGCGTATAGCAAATAGTATTGAGGATATTGGCAATGATAATATGGGGGCATTGGATATAATATCCTCACTGAAGCAGTTGATCCTGGTGATGCTTGACGATAATTCTTCTACAAAAGTGATGATGTCCATTGGGTCTTGTGGATTTCGTGTTTGATTGTCAACAAGCTGTTCGTCTAAATTCTGTAATAGCTTCCAAACTTTTTTGTGAAATGATTTATCTTTGGATGCTATAAGGTGTGGGTGAAATTGTTTCGTTGATGTTGATGTGTGTGTATGGCCGCCAATTGGATCGCAGGTGAAGAGGTTGTTAGGGACAATTGTTGCTTGTATGGGGGTGGCTTTTTTAATTTGATTCCATTGAAATGTTCCATCTAGGGTCAGGGACAATGTGTGGGCAGGGATTCTTGGGAAAATGGAAATCCCCCGAAAATGATACTTCACAGACCATCTATTATTCAAAGGAGTCAGGAGTGATGTCACGTTTTCCTGAAAATCGAAATAGATGATGTTTTTGTTGTACATCAATGCCATCATTGGAAGGATAATATGAGGGAGATACTTTGTAGATTTTTCAAAATCACTTATCTCGATGGGTAATGAAATTTGAAATCGATTGTCGGATTCCAACTGCTTCAGAGAATCCACGTCGGAAAATATTGGATTGGTGTTGCCTTCACTGAGAATGAACGAGTGCTTGAGTTTTTTTCCAAGCTTTGTCATTTCTCTGTGGATGGCACCCCTAAGAAATCGCTCGTTGCAATTAAACATCTTGCCTAAAGCAGAGTATAAACTTGGATGAACATATTTGCATGTAAATTCGATTGGCTCGCCGATCAGTGCAACATGTGCTGGTTTCCATATGTCCACTTTGCAGCATTCATTGACTCTATAATAGCGCGTCTTGTTCGCCCAACTTAATACGACTAGAGCAATGTCACGTCTCATTATTGAGTTGATGATTCGATTTTTCTTTTTTTGATCGCTTGGTGTCTGGCTGTGCTGAACATTGTGACAGGGAAAATGAAATTTTTGACAGAGTTGCTGGATCATTTCCATTTTCGACAGATTACCTCGAATTGTGCGTCTGGTCAAATGAATGCACACAAATTTAAGGTCAGTGTTAGGTAGTGAATCGGCATCTTTACCGTGCTCGAGCAATTGTTGGACCTTTTCCATTACTCTTTCGCCTGCATGTCCGTAAGGACTGATAAGATCTGGATCATCATGAATCTCAATAATGTATTCACACAGCCTAGAGAGGAACCCGGTGGACTCTGGATGAGATAAAGTACTGAGACGAGATAATGAATGCAGCACGAGGCATTTTGGGTCGGTGGGCGTTGGAGCACTTGATAGTTGCTCATTCATGACGCCAGGGTCTATATCTTTTTCATGAGGCCACCAACGATCCCCTTCAAAATCTTCCTCTTCTTCATCAAACACACTTCTCCCATGAATGTCTTCATTGGTTAACTGTGCTCCCTTCGATATTTCTGGAATTAGGTGTTGCCAAATCATCATAGGGAGGTGTAATTTGCACTGAAGTGATAAGCTGTGGTGACACGAGATTGGGCTTCTGGTAGGGTAGGTTTCCACATACGCTAATAATTCCTGAGAGTCTTTCTTTTCCGTTTTATACATCCTCAATTGTTTCTTCAATGTGGATAACATTGCATTCAGCTGCTCTTTGTTTTCATTGGGTTTTTTTTTGGTACGCATATAATTGTGTGGATCATGCCTCTTGTCATCGTATAGCCATGTATTGACGTACTTCACGCCAAAAGCGGGGCAGATACCAATAGTGATCATGAGGTGGGAGAGTTGTGCACGCAACCATTGTGTTGCCTTTGGGTCGGAATATATTTCATTAAACTGTTTCTTTCGTTGGAATTTCAATTGTGATAATGTATCACTAAGTAGTTTCATAGCACAAGTGTCAATTGTGCGGGCATCTCTCACATCCAGATGTATCTTAAACATTTGTCGATTGCGTAGTTCGTCCAGGGAGAGGCACACGTGAAGGAGAAAATCATTCAGATGTCCTTTTGTTCGTAATGGGTCGTTTGGGGGTGGTCTTATTGAGACTTCAACGCGCATTCCTATTCCAAAGTCTTTTACGATTTGAAATGCATTTTCTCTTGCCTTGTCAAGATTTTGCAACATCGTAAGCAATGCAGATATAGTTCTATTGCCAGTTCCATACATGGCTTTGAGTCTCATTGGGAACCTATTACGGCGCTGCAATAGGCTGTGGGCAATTGTCGAATATAACTTGATGCTGTAAATATTGGCAGAGTTGGTTGTCAAGGAATCACCCTCTGGTTCATTGTTCCTGTATGATTCAACTGCTTCATTTGTTACGTATGGGTCCAACTCGTTGTCTCTGTCTACCACTCCTATGGTGACATCGTGGCCCTCTGTCCAATGTGTGTCGTGTTTACTGATTAGTACTGTACCTTTCAATTCTTTCATTTTTAGGGTGTCACCTTGTTTTTCATGAAGTTTTGAGAGTTGGTGTAGTGGATAAACTTTCATTTTTGATCCTGCAATTAGAGACTTGCGACTATCACAGTCTCCTGCCTTTGTGCATGACACCTGAATGAGATTGTTTTTTGGGATGGGGCATACAAAAGCTATGTCCAGTTGTGTGACTTCTACAATCAGCCCGTTTGTTGCCATGTGTTTCATGCTGGTAAAAAAACTTCGTAGAGGACATTCCTGATTGTTTTTGATGGGTAGGCGAAAACCCATGTCTGCCACATGGATGATATGAGTATCTGTGCTGGAGACCAAACAAGATTCGATTATGGAATCTACCACTATTGGGTATGGGGGCTTGTTTGCGGATACGTGTGGATCAAAACATATACCTGGATTCTTGGAAGCTTCAAGAAAGTATCCTTTTGACCTCAATGAATGTATCAACTTTTGCTTGCAAGAGCAGTGGAGTGCTATCTTCACAGGCATGTCTATCACTAGCATTTCGTTGCCCTGCATTGGGGGTGATAAGTGTTGGCATTCGTTACCATTACAGCCAAAAATCCCGTTCGGTTTTGATGACCCTGTAGTTGAACTGGGTAGACTGCATCCAAGTGTCATGATTGATCCAAACAGCATAAGGAAATCTTTAACTGTCTCCTTTTGTGAACTGCACATACCCTGTGTCGTGACAATGACGCTGAGCGCATCACAGTCCACTGAAATATCCCTCACACTGCTGCTATGTGTGCTAGTGATAGAATTCGAATGTATGTAATTTTTGCTTAATTCTAGAAGTCGGGTACCTATTTCTATGGCTGAGGTTTCGTTTGATCCCCTGCGTTGTCAATGGGTTAATGATGCGTTTTGTTGAGAATCTTAGTAAATTCATAAATTATATCACTTGAAGATAGCACAGGAGTTTTTCTTACCATGAATGATAACCACAATTGTTTGTAGAGGCAGAGTTAGATTCAGACCAATCATCATCAAAATCATGCACCGGAGGAGACATGTTTTGTTTAAAAAGTGTCAGTGACCAATGAATACTCTTATATGTTATGATCAGATATCCACAAGAACACATCAATTCTCTTTTATTTGAATATTTTGTGTTAACTCTATTTACTGACGTTCCAAAAAGCCGCTCCCCACAATGTCCCCAAAATCACTCATAGATAGTTCCTGCTAAATCACCTAGGGCTGGGGTGCGCTGCTGCCTCAGACAATTCGCGTACTGATAGAGAAGTGACTGGTATCCCATTGTTGAATGGTCCCAGTTGAAATCATGTGGGTCCCTGGGTCTGTACGGCGTGCCTGTGCGCTTCCTCTTCTTATTCTTGTGAAAACACCTCCTCACCTTTTCCGTTTTTTTCTCTGCCACTACAGCTGTAGTCATCACGGATGTGGTATGTGCAAGAAGAGCTGCAAGGCCATTAACACCAGCCCGTTCAATATCTTCATCATGTGAGTTCATCATACTTTCGCGGACTTTCTCCATCACTTTCTGAATTACAAGCATTTGGAGTCTTTCAATTGATGGCAAACTATCTCCAGATCTTTGAGTCGCCTTTGTAAACTCGTAATACGGAATCTCCATTTTTGCAAAATGGATATTGGGGGTCTCTGCAATCCTGGGATCGTACAGACTGAGCAGAGCGGATGGTATTTGATCGAGGAACAGACTGTCCAGTACCTCGGAAGAAGCTTTTGGCCAAGCAGTTATTCCTCCCATATCAAATGCGTCATTTGCTTCTTTCCCCTTGTTAATGGTCACCAAATGAGTGATGTAAATTAACAAAACTTCGTGGCTGAAATTGGGATAATGGGCACCTTCATCTTCCCTATTACTAGGGTCCACCCTGTCCAAAGTGTGTAATTCAATTTGTTCCGTCAGACGGTTTGAAGTCGTGCCAAAACGTCTTTCTACAAGAACCATGGCTTCGAACCATGAGTCAATTTCAATGGAGGTCTCTCGTGAAATACGGGTATTGTAACATTCAAGTAGTTCAGTTGATGCTGATGTTAGTAAAGCAATGTGATAAGCTTTGTGACTTGGATATGAGCTTGCTGATATTTCAGCGTCAAATCGAGCATGGTCAAAATCGGTTTTTTTGTGAGTCTTTGTCAACATTTCACTGATTGGTGCCACGCACTTAATATGCCAGGTTGACATCCTCTTCAAGAAATCAGCGGAGATTGTTGGGGGTGTTTCTTCCCTCCACTCAGGGAAACTGCTTGTCATTCTGTTGATGATGTACATAGTTGTGTACCAATATCCTTCTGGATGAAAGTTTAAAATATTTCTCATTGTTAGATTTGTGTCAATTGAATTTCATGTGATGGTTTCGTTCCTTCCAAAATTATGAGAGAGATGCAAACTCTTCTATTTGTGTGAAGATTGGTGAGGACTCTCGTTCTCTTTATATGAAGTGACACATCTACTTTTGTGATGCGTATCTTTCCCAACACACCAAAGCTAAATGCAATTATGTGGCCAATGATGTGCATTTTCCCATCAAGTAATGCAGCCTTACATAATACAATGCATTTTGAACACTGATTATGAAGTGAGCATTGGCCATGCGTGTGCAATAAAATATCCATTCATCACACATGGATAGGATATGGTGTAATAGGCATGAGTAAAAGGGTTGATCCTATCTTTGTTTTGCGCACAGCAATGGAAGATGGTGAGTGCTGAGAATTGCAACCCTGTCCTCGTAAGTATTGTGTGAATGACCATTGTGTTATCGATGCTTCTGGCCAGTACAACTAGAAGGGTATCAATGTAGTACAATATTTGCAAGCTTTGTAACTCCCCAACAAATGACACCGACTAATGGTTGTGGAACCTACTTGGAATATTATGAAACGTCAGGGGGGATACGACGTGTGTAGGACCGAGTTCAAAATATTCTCCCGGGGTACGACAAAAACGTCACTTTCTTCACAAATGTTACCTCTGTCAATACGTACGGAAAAATCACATATCTATCCGCTTCTGTTATGAGCCAACATGTCATTTCCTATCTTTTACATAATTGTATTAAAATAGGGTTTGGTTATCAACAAATAATAAGTATTCAGTAAAAGTCGAAATTACTCTTTTACTCTGCGGTATGTCTATATTGGTTTTTTGTTTAAACATTTTTGTGATAATCCAAGATTGGCTATACCTAATATCTATGGAATTTCAAATTTTGGTGCTACACCAAGATTTACTATTGACCGGATATCTACTTCACCCGAATCAAAACACTACCGTAGGTACATAACAATGATCCGAGACAATTGAGTTTTATGATGAGGCTGAAAAAATGATGAAATGGAGCCTGCACAGGCAATAGAATGCATTGCCACTTCGTCACTCAAATGGCTTTCCCCATAAGCTTTCCAACGATGGCTAGAAGTTTTTTTTTTGATTTTAGGTCCGACGAACGATTAGTCGTCCATATTTCATTAACTTTTTAGTCACGATTCGGGAAAATCGTTTAGACAGACTTACGTATGTAGGACCAAGTACAAATTATTCTCCGGGGAACAACAAAAATGTCACTTTCGTCACAATTGTTACCTCTGTCAAAGCGTACTACTGAAAATCACATTTACTATCCGCTTCTGTTATGCGGCAACATGCCGTTTCGTTCCTTTTACATAATTGGATTAAAATAGGGTTTGGTTATCAACAAATAATAAGTATTCAGTAAAGTCAAGATTACTCTTTTACTCTGCAGTATGTCGCTATAATGGTTTTAGTTTAAACATTATTGTGCTAATCCGAGAATTGCTATACCTAATATCTATGGAATTTCAAAATTTGGTGTTACACCAAGATTGACTATTGACCGAATATCTACTTCACCCAATCAAAAAAACTATCAATATCCCCACCTGTACGGACACTTGCGTCCAAGCCCTCTAATCAGGTTTCCTGCATTATTTCTTCGTCCTTCTTGGTGAAGTCCTGTTTGAATTTGGTGCTGTTTCCTTGGAATGCCCACTCCCAATTATTTCGTGTTGATACTTTTTCTTTTTTGGGGAGGGAGACTGTCCTTTGTAGCAACGCTTCTTAAGGGCATTGTTGGTATCTACATTGCCTTTTCTATTCTCAATGTTCAGTGCTCCCCATTCTTCACCACCAATCATCTTTATGGTGTCCTTGTGATGCAGAGTCCAATATGCATCATTAAGGCCAAATTTTGGTCCCTCCTCAAATGTGATGCTTTTAACACAATCCACACTACTCGCTTCCGATGAAAACATACCATGCTTTGACGTCAAACTGTCCATCAAGAGTTTTAATACTTGAGCGCAGTTGTTGCCCCTGGGTGTTGATTTTATTTCACAGATGCCATGCCACATCTGTGCTATTGCCACCTTCTCCAATGGTGTGAATTTTTGTTTTTTTTGAATCTTTCGAATGAATTCAGAGAGCCTCAAAACGGCAGGGAGGCAATTTCTCACCCATTCTGAGGCACGAGGCAACAAAGGTTCTACTGTACTGGAAACAGTTCTTTGCAACTGGTCATGAAGGACGGATAGTTTTTTTTCATCGTCATCTCGTACAGAGTCCAGTTTCTTCATCTTTTGTATGATTATCTCTGTTAGTTTTCCTAGAGAAAGCAGCTTGTCATTAGACATTAAGTCTGTTAATACTGGTTTCAGGTCTGTGAGCATAACTACAATCTTCAAGTTAGAACGGTCGGAGGCATCCATGAGTTTGCTGGTTATGAACCATGACATATTGGCCGTCTTTGGAATCGAGTGGAAGAGGATTTGTTTTTTGGAATTCCGTTTTGTTCTTGGGAATTTCCCCTGCTCCGTCAAAAGAAAACGGCCGAATTCTTTCACTAATCTCGAATGAAATTTTTTTTCATCAATAAAGTGAACCAATTTGGGGTCCGACAGGAATGTGGAAACACCTTTAATGATTTCGAACAGGTAGTGACTCTGAATGGAAACGACCTGTCTCTTATCCCGCTCAATGCCTCTGCTCATGACACAGGCGATATGTGTCAATGATGTCCTTACACCATATATGTATATGTGGATCCATTCATTGAAACAAGGTGGTGAGTTAGGACGGATCTGGTTTTCCCCTTGTTCTTTTGACTGAACAAATTTGAGAAGACATTCTGTTACACCCGTATAACAATTGTCTTGATACACTGCCCAAAGAATCAGCTGTGACACAGCTGAAGATGCATCAGCCATCGGGGGGCAGAATGACGTAAGTGCATTTTTTTGATTTTCTCCAGGTTTTGGTGGTGGTGCACTCAACGCCCAACGCGTATCAGAAACGATTTTTGTGCCTATGACATACCAAGTTATTTGGATCCATTCAATCAAATCATCGTAAGATACATCAGGTGGACATTGAGTGGTCGTATGTTTGGCTTTCTCGCACAATTTAATGATATCTGATATGAGATCCATGGTTTTGACACTGATCAAAATTATGAGGGCATTGAGGCATTTCTATTGATGACTTTGACCCAATAGACAAGGACTCCCCCCTGTGTTTGACATTATTTCAAATTTATCTGTATACATGATGTATCTTAGGCCATGTACATCTAGAGTGATCCATTTCAAACACATCCCCGAATTGTCGAATTTTAGATGATTTCCCTCTCGCTAGTGGCATCAACCTATCATAAATAATACTTCACCCCCCCCCAGCTCTCTGTTGCCAGCCTAGCAACTCTCCTCGTCCAGGTATGCCTCGAGATAATTACAGAAACGTTTCGCCTACAACGCACGCACAGATGCGTACGATAGAGTCTTTCATTGAAATGAGGTCACTGCATCTTGAGTGTCTGTCAGGTGTATGCAGTTGTCGTTTCCGCCAACAACCGCGGTCTTAAGGTAGAATGATACACAGTAGACCTTTTCACTGGGCCTGCATCGCGATGAAACGGCGTGTGGCTCGCTTGGGTTGAAAATTAAAACGTCCCCCGGCCTCAATGCCACCGCCACCCCAAGGCGGGGGAAACAAAAATAAGCCACGACCTTGTCAGATAAAATGTTATATGCTTGTTTCCGCACGTGAACTGTCACAATGGACATAGCGTAGTCTTCATCAGTGTGGCAGTCCAGGTGGACATTTACCCCAAACGCTATACCGCCATATATCCGCGATCGTTTCGACAAATCAGCAGAAGCCATTGTCTTCACATTGAGATGACGTCTAACCTCGTTGATTTCTCTGATTGTGCTTGAATCAGAGAATGCTGAAAATGCTGCCTCGATCTTGATCATATGATCCCATAGGGCATCCCAGACTTTATCCGATACCTTGTCTTTGTGATAAGTATGATCGCGAATGCCTGGGGAAGACCTACAAACCTGAGAGCCTATGGCGCAATACTTTCCTTCGCTGTAAATTAGTTTCCTTTTGGATCTGAAAAGAGACCTCTTTTGCACTTGTGAGATATCATCCATCGCGTCGATGATTTTGTTTTGCCCCCTACCGCATCCGAATCCCAGGATATTCAAAGCATCTATGCGGGGCAAGCGTATGAATGGACTTGGCTGGTCGGACGGCGTCTCATAACACAATCCTTGGCTGGGATCCTTAGTGTCGGCTATGTGGAGCCCACCAGATATTATGCGTAAGGCCCGCAATGGCCTGTCGTCGGGTAGATGGTGTTCCTGCTTGATAGGTGGATAATTAAGGTCGCTGCCATCGAAAACCAAATGAGTGCGTCGAAGGTCCTCCATGGACCATTGTGCTCTATCTACGCAGTGGGGGGAAATTCGAATCAGCTTCGTTTTTTGCTTCCTTCTCTTTCTATTGGTCCTACCGCTCCTATTTCTTCGCGCAAACGTTGTTGAAATGATATCAGATACCTTTGGTAGGATGTAGCCATACTGTGTTCTCTTTGAGCTGGGCTTGTTACTTTTCCACACTTTCATGTGAGATGGAATGGTTATTGGTATATCAATGGAGGGCGCTGTTCCGGGGCGTCCCTTTCTCCTGATAAAGCCCTTGTTGTAAACCTTTCGTTTTGTGTATGGAGGAGGCAACCATCTCCCAAGGAGTTTGGGGTGACCACAAACCGGTCCTACAGGAGCTCTCCTTTGCTCAGGATATGTGGATTTTGTCATCCTTTCTATACGAAAAAAAGATTTATGAGTCAATCTAACGATCCTTGAAAATACGAATTTAGGTACCTGTGTGTTTTGGGGAAGGAGCTTGACTTGAAATAAAATCAGGTTGAATGGTTTGTTGCCTCATTATTCCGTTTTTGGCGGGAACGGCAAAACTTTCTTTAGGTTCGCAGATTTTTTGTTAAAATCATCTGCTCATCTAAAAATCTAAAACCATGGTAAAATACAATACCCAAATCATGGAACTAATGCATCAAATGGATCTTGGTTTGAAAGAGAAGATAAACGATCTAAAGATTCAACAATGTGCAACTAAGTGTGGCAAATATGCTTTTTCAAATAATATAACATTTCCAAAAATACATCATGGTAATTGAAGAATGTTTAAAAGATAAATAGAGCATTTCTCTTGCAGAGTGAAAGGCTTCGAATGTGTTGTTTTGTGTGTGTTGTAGTTAGGGTTAGGGCCTTAGCCTAGTCTTTATATTGTTCGTTATAATCAACTTCAGATAAATGAAGTGAAGCCGCATCCATGGGAGGATTTACGGGATCAGTAAACATGTGCCACTTATTCACGCCATCATTAGTAGGAGGCATATTCACAAACTCTACAGCATGTGTGCTCTCAGAGTCTTGGGTTGTATCGACATTGCCAACACCCAAGTCAGTGGCATTATCATCATAGCCAGTCGGAGTCTTGCCCTGAGCTGGACCAGCCAAGGTTGAATCCTGTCCCAGCAGGTCGGTATCCTGAGCGGGAGCCAGAGCCGAAGCTGGAGCTGGAGCAGGAGCTGGAGCCGGAGTTGGAGCTGGAGTCGGAGTTAGAGTATCATCAGTGCCACCACTAAAGTCTATGTCATCCTCCAGGGCATTATTACCATGAGCCGGAACCTGAGTAGAAGCCTGAGTAGTAGCCCGAGCAGAAGCCCGAGTAGACTCCAGAGCAAACTCCTGAGCAGAACCATCAGATTCATCCTGGTTAGATTGTGTTGTCCCTGAGCTGCTCGAATAACCATCCTCATTCTCAGAGCCATACTGACTTGTGGATGCTCCTCCATGCTGTAATACTTCGTCTGCCCTTTCATTATCACCTAATGTTCCCAATTGTGCATGATGTGCTATTCGTAGTTCAGTCTCCAGGTCATCAACTTCCTCTTCAGTGTCAGCAATTAAAGACGTATTGTCATCTTCCTCTTCATCTTCATTTTCCTCTTCATCTTCACTTCCGCCGCGGCATTTGGACTCATATTCAATGCACTGCCGACCGTCCTCTTCCTCTTCTTCTTCCTTTCCATCTTCACCTCCTTTGCGGTTAGGGTTTTGGGTTAGGTCTTCCTTTCCATCTTCACCTCCATTGCTGGATTTGGACTCATTAAGATCGAACCGCCCAACGACATTTTGGACAACACTTGTCCGTTCTTGATCTTCATGAAAATATCCTAAGGCATCCGAAAGTATAGGTGCAATGCCCTCCCTCCAAAATTCCTCGGCCTTCTTTTCATCATTTTGGATTAATTCGATAAAATCATCGAAGTCAATAACCCCTTCAACTTTTTCATCTTCAGCTGTAAAGAAATTGATGTATGGCTTCAAGGCGGTAACAACTCCCTTTGTGATTTGCGCCCTTTTACTACGCAACTTCTTGTGTGCTTGACCACTCTCATCCTTCTTTGCATTGATAGCAGCCGTCGTGCTCGTAGACCTCGCCTTTTTGGGGGGATTCTTCTTTGCCTTCTTGTTCTCCTTCTTCCCTGCGGCCTCAATTGGTTGTTCCCCTGTGTCATCGTTGTTTAGCGTGGCTTCACCATGTCCGCTCCCCTTAGTTCCACTGTTGCCATCTCGATTGTCACCCCCTCCCCGCGCAATGTTACTATCTGCTTCAGCACCATGATTGCCGGAATCTCCTCCCAATTGTACTACTGGTATATCTTCAGGCGGGGTCTTTCTTTTCCCTCCTTGTTTTTCTTTTCGCTCCGCCCTTTCCTGCTTTTCCCGCTGAACCCTTCTTGCCAGCTTACGGGTGATCTCATCAAATGCATTGCTTGGCCACTTGTTATAAAAACATTCTGATGGGTTGTTACACTTAGCGTAGAATTCACTTATGCGATGGTGGCGCATTGGTTTGATCAGACTTGGGTTCCCCGGCTTACTCGCTGACCTCAAATCTTGAGTTTGTTTCCCCCCAACACTAACCGACCCAACAAATATCGCACCAGGTGCCGGTGTGGTCTCATTCAGAACGATCATTTGGTCCCCCTCTTTACCCAAATTAATTTTATTGGGGCGGACCTTCTCCTCATCCATGCTCATGAACTTACATAGGAAGATGCCAATCATCATGAAAAGTGTGGACTTCCCCAACTCACAGGCGGCCTTCCACTCGGTTGTGCTCGTAACTATCTCGAACTGTTGTATTTTTTGAAGGTTGTGTCCAGTGTTGAACGGTGGTGCAGCATTTTTTAGATCATATCGTTTAGGAGCAATTCCAAATCGCCCAAATGTAGTTTGACAATCCTCCAATATCCCATCTAAAAGGAGGACACTTATACCATCTTTCCCGAGTGTTTTGCAAGGAGTGGTGGTTTTCCCGCGCGTAAAATAAGTGCCGTTCCACCATGATGTCGTTGATGATGCAGTGGTACACCCCACAGTCTGCACAAATAGATGAAAATACCGTCTGCATTGTTCCTTGGTACCCACACCACATTGGGGGTAGACAGGGTCAACAGTGGACCCTACAAACTGTCTCATTCTAACATCAATAGAATTTGAAACACGGGACCACATCAGAATCCAAACAAAATCTAGCAACGAATGAGGGATTTTCGTCCTTCTGTTGTCCAGTGTTCTGTCATATAGCTCATATGGGTCCTTCACCTTATTCCCAACTGCTTTAGGGGAGAAGAGAGACGACAGCATGCAAGGTGCATTGGAAAAAGGGATGATGCATGGAGCTCCTTTGGCTGAGTACCGTTCTGCATCTTTTTTTTTGTGGAAAAGCGTTTTGAACAGTTCCACCCCCATTGCATCATCTTCGTCTTTTTTCAAAAGTAGTTGGAGTCCAATTCGATCATCAATATCACACATCTCTGGTAGTAGGACCATAATTCTTCGCAGTTCGGGTAGCAACCATTTTGCGAAACAATCAATCCAAACTCTGATGCAAATCTCTCCAAGATCAGGCTTCTTATTGTCGTCTCCGAGATCAGGCTTCTTCTTGTTCTCCTCCTCCCTCTTCTTCTCCTCCTTCGTATTCTTATTGCTTGGGACCACACACTGAACATCAACATCTTGATCGAGCACAGAAAGGCCTCCTTCCCTAATTAATTTTAGTAATTGTTTCTTGTCTCCATTAAGCCCAATAGCCCATACTTGAGGGAGAACATTCATGAGATAGGGGAATTCGCTCATCTGGTGAAGTACAAAGCTCATCACATTGCGCATGGTATGATCCTCGGCCCTCCCTTGCCCAAGCTGAGCTTGGGCTGATCTTCCCTTCATCCTCAAGCAAAAGTCCGTGTCAATATTGCTCACCGGAATACAGCAGCTAATGGTCAGCATCGTGTCAATCTCAGTGGTGTTCCCTTCAGGGTCAGAGAGTGCCCACCTGGAGCCCCCACAAGAATCAACAGCATGTGTGAGTTTATTCATAAACTTTTTGGCCGTGACTTGGAAGTCCACACTGCCTCCTCGTGGGATGAGACCAAGGGGTGCGGAATCCGCTACTGCTATCCTGTGCAGTCCATCAGATACAAACATGACCAACTTTGTCTGCCAGGCAAAGTTTTCCGATATAAATCGATGAAGAATTCTGTTCCGATTCTTTGCAGATATCTCTCCGCCAGCCCATCTCAACACACTCTCCTTAGATTCTCCCCAAAGACGATTTTCTGGTGCATTCCAAGTTCTGTCACTTATGAATTTCTCAAGTACGTCACTGCTACCATTGGGCGCGTGCAGTTTCGTCAACTCGGCAAAGTATCGAACTATGCCCACGCTAACCGATGAGATTGGTGTGTGTTCTTCACCCGTAATCCAAGTCAACGCTTTCCTTACCATTTCAGGAGTAGCATCAGATGCGACTAGGTTTTTATTATTCCCCCGATCGTTATAAGTCGAAGAGAGGGGGACTCTGCCATCATCCTGTCCCGCGATCAATGAGAAAGACCCGACCGTAACGGTCACTTCCCCACTAATCACCGACTTGGGCTCATTTAGTTTCGTGTTCACAAACGCCCTGTAAATGTTACTGTCACTGTCCGAGTTTAATTTTGCTACTTGGATCCGGGACCTCATGTTGACTGGTGCATTAACAGTTTCGGGGAATGCTTCTAACGAGTCATCGTGGTGAACATGCAAAACAAGCAACGGTAGCTTTGATGCCGGAAGAGAACACTGTTTCACTTCATGGTTAGGCAACTTTTTCTCTTCAGTGCGGGTATCATGTTGTTCGGGTGCAACAGCGGCCTTTTTCTTTGACCCTGACCCCACACTGCCGGATGTTGTCGTCGTTCTCCTCATTCTTTGCTCCTTCGGCCCCAATCTGGACCTTTTCTCAATCTTAGCCATGGCTTTTTTACTTACAAAATGCCCACCTGCGTGCAAATTCAATGATGATGAATACTATTATGATGATGACTAGGAGTAACTGTGTTGATTGGCTTTTACTCGAGATGCGGCAACAGGGGATCTACTCCTTTTTGGCAGAGATCTTGTCCTATGCCCTCGTCTCGGTCAGTGGATCCGCTGGGGACACTGTTCAGCCAAGAGATCTGGATACGGGGTTGACAAATGATTGCAATATTGAAATTATGAGCATCTCTCAATACACGCTGTTTCTCTGGGATCAAGAAATCTGACACCAAAATGAAAGTTTGACGATTCCTGCCAAACACACGACCAATGACGTACGAACATATGAACGTCCCGAAGTATCGTAACTTCTGCTTTTTCCCCAGATGCGGCATCGGGGATTTGCAGTTCCCGCTAAATGCAGGATTCGCCTACCCCAAGTACTAAATCTTCAAAATCTCTGATGGCAGCTGGACAAATAATCTGTGAGCCCTCAGAAAGTTTGGCTGTTCCCGCCAAAATTCAGATCATGAAATCCATGTTCTGGGAGATTTGACACTTTATAATGAGATACTAACGATTTAGAAATTAGTACAGGTTACATCATACTTTAAAATATGAGGCTAGGAGGTAGTGTGATGATGGCTAGGAGTAACTGTGTTGATTTGCTTTTTATCCAGATGCGGCATCAGGGGTTTTGCAGTTCCCGCTAAAAAGCAGGATTTGCCTGCCCGAAGTACTAAATCTTCAAATCTCTGAACGCTGCTTGACAAAAAATCTGTGCGTTGTCAGAAAGTTTTGCTGTTCCCGCCAAAATTCAGA
>Ga0208544_10000734_pt1 | contig 24326 bp, 20 predicted proteins | sample DEB08_DNA_9_FD_184526 | JGI IMG/M metagenome (GOLD analysis project Ga0208544, IMG submission 184526) | Aqueous microbial communities from the Delaware River and Bay under freshwater to marine salinity gradient to study organic matter... | ecosystem: Environmental > Aquatic > Marine > Coastal ... | reverse complement strand
GATAAACTGTCCCTGTGCAAATCCCGACAAAGTAGAAGCATTCAAATCATAATTATATTTATACCGCTCACCTTCTCTAACAATCCGATTCAAGTTTTGAAGATCGCTATTCGATTCCTCGCCCCCAGGACCAAAAGCATCAATATCGAGGACGCCATTTCCACCTAAAAGATCCTTCAACTCTGCGAAATTTTCACTTTTAAGGCTTCTATAGTTTACTGTACCATTCACTAAAATATTTTCAGAAATACTAGTTGTTAAGATTGAGTTCACAGTAAACTGGGTGTCATCCACTCTATCTTCTTGAATAGCATATGTCGCATTGCCTGAAATAGCATTCCCTGCATATAAAGACTTCCAATCTAATTGTCCATCATTGATAAATTCTTGTTGAGCAATATATGCTTGCTGAAAATCATATGGGGATGGATTTTTATTCCGAAGAAAATAACTCGGTAATCTTTGATAGTAATTTCCAGCCGGATTTCTATTCCCTCCATTGTCTAATCTTGTATCTCCAATTTTCCCAAACTGATAGGCCATATTTGTATTCAATGATGTTCTTTCTCCAATTTTCCAATAATGGTTTAACATGATAACAGGCTCCTTCACTTCGCGAATTCTGCTACTTCGCTTCTCATTTCCTTGATAGCCCCAATTTGGATTATAAGTAACCCCTTTTAAATCTCGCACCTCCTGGGTAATCGCTGTCGAGCGACCTCTTTTGTTAGGTGTGTAAAAAGCTGTAACATTTAAATTGTGATGGTTATTGATCCTTTTTTCTACTGACCCGAAGAATGAATTTGCATCATAAAAGGTTGCTTCTTGATATCCTTCCTCGCCAAAACGTCTTGCCAATAAAATTGAATATGCCCAGCCTTTTTTTGAAAGTCCGCTACTGTAAGACCCCATAATACGGCTACGATAGCTTCTGTTGGCGGCGGCATAAGAAACTCTTCCACCCTTTCTATATTGGGACGCGCGCATTATTATATTGGTCGTCCCAGCAACATCCCCAAAAGCGTAATCATTAGCTTTAAGTCCTTTTGAAAATTGACGGTTACGCTGCACATCATTTAGACCTCCCCAGTCTGCCCATTGCGGTCGTCCATTATACTGTTTGTTCATCTCAATCCCGTTTATTAGGACCTTTCCATTGGCATTATCCATCCCTCTCGGCCTAAAAAATGTGGCACTAAAATCATAGGCGGCAGCATTCGAAAAAACATCTTTAGATGCTGAAAGTAGTCCTGAAATATTGAATGAAGTTGCCTCGTCTAAGGCGAGCTCATTATCTGATAGATCTATTACACCTATTTCAATTTCTGAAAGATCTAATTCGAGAAATATGGGGTCCAAGTTTATTGCTTTCCCATTCTGAATAATAACAGGAATGCGAATCGGATAATAGCCCTGCTTATAAAGCATTAAAACTTGTTCCCCTTGCGGAAGTTTAAAGTTATTTAAGTTAAATAATCCCTCTAAATTGGAAAGTGTTTTGACTGCTATACCTTCTATTGAAACCTCCACCTTATCTATTGCCACAGCAGAATTTCCATCTATGACCCGACCCTGAAGAATAGCCTCTTGTCCCAGACTGACATAGCCGAAGAAAAAAACTAGAATTAACAACCATCCTCTCATACATTAATCTCCTGGTGGAAGAAGTATTAAAATCGGGAGTGGTGAAGAGGCATAAAACTAGCTTTTTTTAAGGAACGGGGGAACACTCTAAAACGATTAGATATCTGTATTCTTAAATTTCGACTACTAGCTTCTGTTAAAAATTATTGTTTCGCAACTAGAGGGCTATTTTAATTGTAAGTTACTCTGTATAATGGCTAAACCAGCACCTATACCATTTCCATTTAACGACTAACATATCTACTTTCTATGCAATTTAAAATTCAGATTTTTCTACTTTGTTTCTCTGTAATTATCAATGCACAAGAAAAGAAATACTATAAGATAAACACCATCGCTTTTTATAATCTCGAAAATTTATTTGATTATGAAGATGACCCAATGACTTTTGATGACGACCGAACTCCAGACGGAAAAGATAAATGGACAGAAGAAATCTATCATGCTAAATTAAAAAACATGGCAAAGGTCATAGCCGAAATTGGGTATGACATTACAGGAACAACACCAGCTATTATAGGAGTTTGCGAGATTGAAAACAGAAGGGTCTTAGAAGATTTGTTGAATCAAGAGCCACTAATACACAAAGAGTATGGAATCATTCAATTTGACTCTCCGGACAGAAGGGGAATTGATGTAGGCTTCCTATATCGAAAGAAACTTTTTACTCCAACTAATTTTGAGGCACATGAGTTATTCATATACAATGACAATGATATTTCAAAAAGGATATTTACTAGAGATCAACTAGTAGTCAGTGGAATGTTAGATGGTGATAAAATACATATTATAGTGAATCATTGGCCTTCACGAAGAGGTGGAGAGGCTCGCAGTCGACCCAAACGAATTAAGGCAGCCAAACTCAATAAAAGAATCGTGGACTCTTTGTTTAGTATTGATCCATATGCTAAGATCATTACGATGGGAGATCTAAACGATGATCCTATTGCTTCGAGTGTAAAAGATATTTTAAAGACTAAGAAACATCGTTATACACTTCGAATAAAAGAGCTATACAATCCGATGGAAGATATGTTCAGAAAAGGCCTAGGGACACTTGCTTGGCGTGATGGATGGAATTTGTTTGATCAAATAATAATCTCTTCAGAATTAATGAAAAAAGAATATAGTTCTTATCGGTTTTACAAAGCAGGAATCTACAATAAATCCTATCTTGCAAATGCCCAAGGCCCTTACAAAGGGTATCCAAATCGGAGTTTTGGAAATGGAACTTTTACAGGTGGTTATAGCGACCACTTTCCCGTCTTTGTGTATTTAATTAAAGAGGCTACAGCAGAGTAAGCTTCAATAAAATATCTATATTCCGAAGAATCTTAAAACCACTGATTCCAGGGAATTCTACTTAACATCAAGATGAGTGCAATTGTATAGAAAACAGCAAGCATTTTAAATTTTGGAGTCGAAACCAATTTCTTTTTATGCTTAGAATAGCCAATTGTGATAAACACTACCATTAAGATCATAACCGTTGGATGTTCCACAGCATTTAGTCTTAGGACGGCGTTTTTCATCACTGTACCCATACCATTATTTGCGATAGATTTCATCCCGAGAGGCGACACAAAATACAAAACCAGTCCAAGAAGAAGTTGCAGGTGACTTACAATTAAAGCAAAAAGAGAAATCCTAAAATCTTTAGGGTTATATTCCTTTTTAGCAAAATATCCAATCAACGCATTAAACGTTGCTAGGGTAACTATTAGCAATACTAAATAAGCCCAGTAAGAATGTAAAAATTGAAGTGTAGTGTACATTTTTTATAGTTGTTGGTATTTCTCAAAGATATAGATAATTGCATGAAAAAAAATGGTGATTTTTTCATTTTAAACATCTGGCACGAACAGATCGTTAGCGTTTGGAATTTCTACAAAGATAGTATCCAAGTACTGGAAACGATAAAATTACAGGTAAGAGATACAGTCTAGCTGTTCACTTAGTGGCTGAATAAATTTGAAGTAGTCTTGTTGATATTCTTCTGGTAATGGCTTAGAAAGAGGTAAGTCTTGCTTAAAAGGATCCACTTCCTTTCCATTTTTCCAAAATCGATAACATACGTGGGGTCCTCCTGTATTTCCAGTCATTCCTACCCAGCCAATAACCTCTCCTTGTCGAACGAATTCGCCAGCCTTAACCTTTCTCTTTTTCATATGAAGGTATTGCGTGTCATATGTACCATTATGTCGAATTTTTACATAATTTCCATTACCTCCTCTTCTTTCAGATTTAGAGACTACACCATCTGCTGTTGCAAGTATAGGTGTCCCAATTGGCGCAGCGAAATCGGTACCTCTATGAGGTCGCAGTTTATATCCGTAATATTTAATCCTTCTGTTTAAATTATATCTAGATGAGATTCGACTAAATGTTACTGGCGACGTTAAAAAAGCTCTTCGAAGATTATCAGCCTTTTCATCAAAGTAATCAGGTATTGCATTAACTGTATCTATGGTATAATTGAATGAATACAATGGTTTGCCGCGATGTTCGAAATAAGCCGCCTTAATTCCCTCCAGTCCGGCAGGTATAGTGTCATTTATGAATCGCTCAATATAAACCACTTTAAAACGATCCCCCTTCTGTAGATGAAAAAAGTTAACAGTCCAGGCATATATAGTTGCCAACTGATCCGTCATATTCGCGCCTAAGTTTTGTTCATCCATAGTTTGTGAAAGTGAACTTGTAATAATACCAGATGCAAATTTTTCCTTGAAGGATATTGGTTTTTTACCGTTAAAACAGCGAAGAGAATCTCTTATATCTACAACAGCATAATCTATTCTATTTTTTTCATAAATGAAGACTTGTGCAGTGTTAGCCGAATCTTTTGAATTTAGAACCACATAGGGCTTCCCTACTACTATCTTGCGTACATCGAAGGTATCTTTAAATCTAGTTGCTACCTCTAGTATTTTTTGATTTGAAACACCATACCTAGTAAGAATAGCTCCAAATGTGTCACCGGAGCGAACGGTATCTTTTATAACTTCGAAATCATTAAAATGATACCCATATTCTTCAATAATGTCTGGGGTTTTTTCGATAATGGCTTGCTCATCAACCTTAGTTTCTTTGTTACAGGCAAAAATGATGCAAAATATGGGGATAATATAAACTAGTTTCTTCAATTTGGTATTACTTTTTCTAAGCGCTAAACATTCTTTCCCCAGTCCTTTAATTCTTGGTCTGTCCATACTTCAGGGAAAAATATTCTACGCTGGTATTTGGGGTGCATATACTTTGTCCAATCACTGCCTCCAGTAGCCTCAACCTCTTTTTTTGAGTCTCCACCACCGATATAATACTTTGCTGCATTGTAATGAGCCAAAACCCAAGTTATATTTACAGTATAATCATAATGACGCATTGCTTTCTGTAAAACCGGGTCTTGTTTAACTATATCAGGAAGTTCTTTAAACTTTGTGTACAAATTTATGTTATTATATTCTTGTGTAAAGGCTATAAATTCGTTTTTATACTTTTCTTCAAATGATTTTAACAAATATGACTTCTTACCTGTTTCAAAATCTTTTCCGGCAGCCTGCCAGTATAAATGCTCCAACGCATGTTCGTAAGGAGTATTCCTGTCAATATTATCCCTAAACCTTGCGTCAATTAAGTTTATTAGTTCGGTCGAAGCAAACTCGATCTTTCTATATTGCGCGCTTTGAAAACCACTAGCAGGAGTTAATGTAGTTCTAAACTTCATATATTGTTCAACATCCATCCCATCGCGCATAATGTTAAATGAAGAAGTGAGCATGTCGAAGTAACGACTCACTCGCATCAGTTTTTCTGAAAAAAATGAGGCGGTAATTTCGTTATTGTGTGAAACTTGAGATATTTCCCATAGAATCATCTTAAACAGTAGTTCATTTACCTGATGGTACATTATAAACACCATCTCATCAGGAAGCGTAGTTCTCTGTATTTGGAGGTTTAAAAGAGCATCAGTTTTTATATAATCCCAATATGTAATTGGCTCGCTGTGCAATAATCCTTCAAGATGGGTATCAAGATTTTGACCAATCCCATCAAATTTAGCCTCTAACTGCTCTAATAACTTCTTTGTTTCGGGTTTAATTCCCATATATCAATTTGCTATGATTTTAAATGAATGTTTCAAACCCTTATATTGAGCTAATGTTGCCTTTAGTGACCCAACGGCAAGGTCTGCCTTAATTAACAAAGGCATTTTATTTTTGTCATCACTAACCCAAACTGTGAGGCTTTCACTTTCTTTAAAGACCCTTCCCGACTGAACGTAGGGTCTAAATATTAAACAAGGTACCTTTCCAAAACTTGTTCTTAGGGTCTCTCTTCCCAAAAACTTCATCCGAAATTTATAATTCTCCTTATCGAAAAACATATTCATATCTACATATTCACCTTCAACGATATTTTCAGTGTCTAACTTGTTTCGAAGGTAATAAAATGCCGAAACCATGTCTTGAGTATTCTCATGAAACGAAAGTTCCTCCTTGGTGTTGTGTTTCTTGTTATAAATTAAAGCTTTCTTACTATTATGGTTAAAGTCAATTTGAATGTCTTTCGTATACCCGCCTTCATTTATCTTTCGAATAAAACGATAAGGAATATTTTTTTCTTTATCAACATAAGTTTGGTAATCATCTTCTACTTTAAAAAACCATTTTGAAACACCTACGGTTTTACCTTCTCCTTTTATGTGAAAAACATCTTTGCCGTTAAGGTTTTCATCAGTCACTTCCAATGAGGCATAACCCGCAGTTAACAATCCATAATGGATTCTGAATTTAAACCATTCACCATCGCCATATGCATTTTCTTGGGCTGAAAGTGTTGCAATGCTACAAAATAATATGATCGTAATTATTTTTTTCATTGAATTAGGCTTTGTGTTCACAGCGGATAATTACAATTTTTGTTCCAAAAACAAAACTTCATCCTTTAGACGATGAAGTTTTGCTAATGTTACGCTTGCATTATAACGTTCCCCGCTCAGCTTGCTCGCGTTCTATAGATTCAAAAAGTGCTTTGAAATTTCCTGCTCCGAATCCTTTGGCTCCCATTCGCTGAATTATTTCAAAGAATAACGTTGGCCTATCTTCCAATGGTTTGGTAAATATTTGAAGCAAATAGCCTTCTTCATCAGCATCAACTAAAATCGACAATCTTTGGAGTTCTTTTATATCTTCCTTCATTATATCCATATGGACTCCCAATCTCCTCGGGATATCATCGTAATATTCCTGCGGAGGAGGAGGTAAGAATTCTATTCCTCTTGCTTTAAGTTGGGCTACTGTTTTTATTACGTCATCTGTTGCTAACGCCAAATGTTGAACCCCCGATCCTTCATAAAAATCAAGATATTCTTCAATTTGAGATTTTTTTATTCCTTTAGCAGGCTCATTAATTGGAAACTTAATACGTCCATTCCCATTGCTCATTACTTTACTCATTAAAGCAGAGTACTCTGTATGTATCTGTTTATCATCAAACGACAAGAAATTTACAAACCCCATAACATCTTCGTACCACTTTACCCAAGTATTCATTTGTCCCCAACCAACATTGCCCACCATATGGTCAATAAATTTTAATCCAGTTGGTTCTGGATTGTAGTCCGATTTCCAAGGTCTAAATCCTGGTAGAAAGGCCCCATTATAGTTTTTACGTTCAACAAACAAATGAACTGTTTCCCCGTAGGTGTAGATTCCTGCGCGTACAACTTCTCCTTGCTCATCTTTCTCAACCGTAGGTTCCATATAAGATTTCGCGCCACGCTTTGTCGTCTCCTCATATGCTTTTCTAGCATCATCAACCCAAAGTGCAATAACTTTTACTCCATCCCCATGTTTTACAATATGATCATTAATTGGCGATTTGCTATTTAATGGAGTCGTAAGAACGATTCTAATTTTATCCTGCTTCAAAACGTAACTTACTGAATCTTTCGAACCCGTTTCTAATCCCTTATAAGCATAGGACTGAAAACCAAAAGCTGTTTTATAAAAATGCGCCGATTGCTTGGCGTTGCCTACATAAAATTCAACATAATCCGTACCTAATAATGGCAGAAAATCTGCTGCGCCTTCAAATATTTTTTCCAAACCGTAGTCAACGGACTTTACTTCTTTACTCATAATTATTTGTTTTAGCCCTGCTTAAAACGGTACCCCATGTATTGATTTCACTCTAATACATGAGATAGAGTAGAAAGCAGGAATTGCTCCTAATTTTAATTATTCTAACCAGGATTTATAGTAATCCTCATCTGCTATCTTCAGAGCTTCCTCTGTTATTTGTAATGGTTTAAAAGTGTCGACCATTACCGCAAGCTCGTCAGTTCTTGTTTTACCAATACTTCTCTCTGCAGCTCCCGGGTGTGGACCGTGTGGTATTCCTGCTGGATGCAATGAAATATGTCCGGCATCAACATCATTTCGGCTCATAAAGTCACCATCTACATAATATAACACCTCATCACTATCAATATTGCTATGATTATAAGGTGCAGGGATACTTTGAGGATGATAGTCATATAATCTTGGAACGAAACTACATATCACAAAGGCATCTGTTTCAAAAGTTTGATGAACCGGTGGCGGTTGATGTATACGCCCTGTTATCGGTTCAAAATCGTGAATTGAAAAAGCATATGGGAAGTTATAACCGTCATAACCAACCACATCAAAAGGATGACTGGCATAGACCATTTCAAAAATATCATTTTGTTTCTTAACTTTTATTAAGAACTCTCCACTTTCATTGTAGGTTTCCAATTCAGACGGTTTGCGAATATCACGTTCACAAAATGGAGAATGTTCTAACAATTGCCCAAAGTGATTGCGATACCGCTTTGGAGTGTAAATTGGACTGTAAGATTCTACAATAAACAGTCGGTTATCTTCAGTATCAAAATCTATCTTGTAAATAACTCCACGAGGAACCAATAGGTAGTCTCCATATTTGAAATCAAGATTTCCCATATGCGTCCTAAGCTTCCCAGTTCCTTTATGGATAAAGATAAGTTCATCGGCATCTGTATTCTTATAAAAATAATCCTCTTGAGAATATCTTGGAGCTGCTAAAATTATATTACAGTCGCTATTAGTAAGCACTACTTTACGACTGTCTAAATAATCATTTTCTGGAGCCACTTGAAAACCCCTTAGACGGTATGACTGCAAGCTATTTGCTTTTGCAACTTTAGGCGCAACGCTGTACTGTTTTTTAATCTCCTTAACTTGAGTTGGACGTTGTTCGTGATATAGATTGCTATACATTCCATCAAAACCGATAGTTCCGAATAACTGTTCATAATACAAACTGCCATCCGCTTTTCGAAATTGAATATGTCTCTTGAGAGGTATCTCTCCTAATTTATGATAGAAAGGCATGACTTTAAGGTTTACAGTACAAATATCGGAAAAATTTATGCTTTCTATCGCCAAGATGTTTTTAAAACCTAAAGCCCGCATTTATATGCCATTCCCCAGCTTCACGTTCGGGTGAAAAGGAATACTTAACCTCCAGTGGACCTAAAAAAGTTTCAAGCCCGTATCCAATAGCATAACCAATATAATCGATGCTATCGATCCATTTGGCCGATGCAAATAAGTTATCCCCCACTTTGGCAATATTTGCTGAAAGATTAAGGTGATTATTCTTGAGAAATACGTAATCAAAAGTGATATTAGTTTTAAGATATGTGTTACCTCTGAGGCTTAAGGCCTCATAACCATATAGAGGCATAATATTATTTAGTCCTTTATATCCATAACCCCCGAGAAAGAAATCAAAGGAATGAGTTCTATTGTTTCCTATTTTAAAACCTCCTTCAGTTGTTAGGACCCCCGAAATATTCTTAAAAAGAGATCTAGCATATCCAAACTTTGCCTTTGCGATTGAAAAATTATCAAAGTCTTTGTTCATTCCTGAAGCTAAAAGATAGAGACGAAAATCTCCGTTAAAATAGACCCCACTCCTTGGGAAGAAACTATTGTCATAAGTGTCAAGCTTTAAATACCCAAAAGCATTAAAATAATTTGAATTTTCAAAAACTGTACGAGGGTTATTATCTTCGTCAATGCCAATTGTCTCTGACAAATATTTGATCCATTTTTGCTCTAAACCTCCCCCTAATAAAAATGTTCTTTTAAAAAGAGTTTCAATATAAATTTGATTTGTTAAATCCATGTATTCCAAGTTAATCTTGTTAACTTCAGAATTAGATTCTTCAACTAATTCTGGAGCGACAAAATCAATATCCACGTCCTTATCAAACGTATCTAAACTGGAGTTAAAACCAATACTCCAGTAAAACCCTTTGTCGATATAATAATTAAAATTGTAACGCAAATTATCACCTAAGCCAAGGTCAAGGGATGCAATATCATTATTAGTTAAGAATCGTTTCCTTGTAATATTTATAAGAGCTGCGCTGCGAAATAACTCATCATAATGAGCGCCAAACCTTAAAAAAGTTTTCGATTTGTTTTCGCGTAGCGTGAAAGAAACATTAAATTTTCCATTTGCCTGCGGAATAATACGATAATCAATATCTTGAAAACTGCCAGTAGCAGAAAGATTGTTAACTCCTTCACTAAACTCTTCATAAGTTACTTCTGCAGGTACTTTTAGTTTTAGCTTTCCTAAAACATACGCTCTCGTATATTTTTCGTTACCCCTAATCTCTACATTATTTATGTAAAATGAATTTCTTTCCAAAAACTCAGTCTTCTTCTTAGGGAGATGCTTTTGCTGTGCTGAAAGCGCTTCCATGTCTTCCCTAAACTTATGCGCTTCAACAGCACCTGTCTCAATGATTTTTTTGACCTCACTGAAAGACACAACTGAAAAATCTTCAATTTTTGGATGAATATAAATATCGGTTCTTGATCGCTTAGTTTCCATTTCGCTGACGGTTCGAAAAACACTAATTTGCACCATAAGATCAAAAATAGAATTTAATTGGGATCGATCTTTGAGACCGTCTTGAACATCGACCCCAATGATTACGTCCATCCCTTTTGCGCGTACTTCGTCAACCGGATAATTATTGACCACCCCACCATCTACCAAAAGCTTGTCATCTACCATTATAGGACTGAATAAAGATGGAAGAGCGCCACTAGCAGTTACTGCTCTCGGCAAATATCCTTTATCTAAAATAACCATCTTACCAGTTTCGACATCAGTTGCCACACAAAAGAACGGAATAGGAAGCTTGCTAAAATCATCAATATCATTCACGTGAGCTGTTAATTTAGACATAAGATTATAAACGTTCTGTCCTTTAGATAGTCCTGAGGGGAAACTAACTTTAAAGTTATCAAACGGCAAGGTCAATGCGTATTTTTCCGATTCCACCTTTTCATAAAATGTTTTTGACTTTCTCGGAATATCATCCTGAATAATTGTATTATAATCTACATTGCTGAAAATCGAATCTAATTGCTTAACAGAATAGCCTGATGCATAAAGTGCTCCAACAATAGCTCCCATACTTGTCCCTCCAATGTAATCTATTCGAACACCGGCCTCTTCAATTGCTTTTAGTGCACCTATATGTGCAAGCCCTTTGGCACCTCCACCACTTAACACTACGCCTACTTTAAGGTCTTTGGGCGCTTCATTTTGAGAAAAAACAACCGCAGTTAATAAAATTATTAATATGAAAAAGGTGTTTTTCATTCTGACTTTTGGAAATGCGTTATTATCTTTTTTGCTCTACTTTCGCCTACTACGCTAACTAATGAATCAAAATCTGCCGCTATAATTCGCTTGGTACTTTTAAAATGTGTCAATAATTCAATAACTGTTTTCTCTCCTATTCCCGAAATAGATTCCAATTCAGTGTTCAACGCTTCCTTTGAGCGTTTATTTCGATGAAATGTAATTCCGAAACGATGTGCTTCATTTCGTAATTGTTGTATAATCTTTAGAGTTTCAGATTTCTTATCCAAATATAAGGGGATCGGATCATCTGGATAAAATAATTCTTCAAGCCTTTTTGCTATTCCAACGATTGCAATCTTTCCACGTAATTCAAGCTTGTCTAAGCTTTTTAAAGAAGAAGAGAGTTGTCCCTTACCTCCATCAATGATGATAAGTTGTGGCAAAGGTTGCTTCTCATCTAACAACCTTTTGTACCTTCTATAAACCACTTCTTCCATTGAAGCGAAGTCATCCGGCCCTTCAACCGTCTTTATGTTATATTTACGATAGTCTTTCTTATAAGGCTTTCCATTTCTAAAAACAACACAGGCTGCTACAGGGTTCGTTCCTTGTATATTACTATTGTCAAAACATTCAATATGCCTAGGCTCCTCCGTCAATCGCAGATCTTTCTTCATTTGGGCCATGATACGATTTTCATGTCGATCGGGATCTACAATCCTAGCCTGCTTAAATCGCTCCATTCTAAAATATTTTGCATTTCTTGTAGAGAGCTCTAATATCTGCTTTTTATCCCCTGCTTTTGGAACATACACTTTAACACCTTCTTCTACAATAATAGAAAAAGGCACATAGACTTCTTTACAAATTGATTGAAATCGCTGCCTCAATTCGAAAACTGCCAATTGTAATAGTTGGGCATCACTTTCATCCAATTTCTTTTTAATTTCGAGCGTATGCGATCTAATAATGGCACCATAGGAAATCTGAAGATAGTTCACGTAACCATAGCTTTCATCCGAAATCACCGAAAAAACATCTACATTATTAATCTTAGGATTCACCACTGTCGATTTTGCTTGGTAATTTTGCAAAACATCTATTTTTTCTTTGATTCGCTGCGCATCTTCAAATTTCAATTCGTTTGCCAAGGCTACCATTTGAACCTTAAATTTCTGAAGTGATTCTCTAAAATTTCCTTTTAGAATATTGCGAATAGCATCAATAGTCTCATTGTATTCTTGCTCTGAATAAAAGTCTTCACAGGGACCAAGACAATTTCCAAGATGATATTCGAGACATACTTTATATTTTCCCGCCTTTATTTTTTCTTCGGAAAGGTCATAGTTGCAAGTTCGCAACGGATAAAGGCCTTTAATTAGGTCGAGTAGCGTATGCACAGTTCGCATACTGGTATATGGACCAAAATATTCAGAGCCATCTTTAATCATTCTACGCGTAGAAAAAACTCGCGAAAAACGTTCGTTTTTGATACATATCCAAGGATAGGTCTTGTCATCTTTCAGCATCACATTATAGCGTGGCTGATATTTTTTTATAAGATTGTTTTCAAGTAAAAGCGCATCGGTTTCCGTAGCAACAACAATATGCCTGATGACACTAATTTTTTTAACAAGCAATCGTGTGCGAGCATTGTCATGCTCCTTATTAAAATAAGACGCGACTCTTTTCTTTAAATTTATTGCCTTCCCAACATAAAGTAATTTTTCCTCCTTATCGTAATATTGATAAACTCCTGGAGAATTTGGTAATGTAGAAATTTGAAGTTTAACTGATGCATTTGGCATATACCAAAGGTAATTAATAGATCCTAAATTACACTACTAACTTAATTGGGAAATAGCCTGTTTTATTATTTCAATCAATGACTATTAAGAACCAATTTCACTAAATTGCGATAGAAATCTAAATGAAATGAATATTGCCATTTTATCGAGAGGTGAATTTCTTTATTCAACTCAAAGTCTAATCAAAGCAGGGGAAGCCAGAAACCACGAAATGGAAGTGCTTGATCCTTATTTGTTTACTTCATCTGTTGAAAACAACACCCCATTGCTGTATTATGGAGATGAAATAGTTGATGATATCCATGCTATTATACCGAGAATTGGGGCTTCAAACACGTATATGGGCTCATCATTAGTTCGACACTTTGAGGCAATGAAGGTTTTTACTACAGTGACGGCCGAAGCGATACTACAATCTCGAAATAAATGGACTAGTTTTCAAATACTAGCAATGAAAAACATTCCAGTTCCTCGAACTATTCTAGGTAATGTTTATGATGCTGAGGCTACCTTAAAGACGTTTAAGAACAATCCCGTAATTATAAAGGTATTACAAGGTACTCATGGGGCCGGTGTTATCTTGGCAGAGACATACCAATCCGCCCTTTCAACTATTGAAACATTAAATGCTTCGAAGGTAAGATTTGTCATTCAAGAGTATATTGGCGAATCTAATGGCGCTGATATAAGAGCAATTGTTGTGGATGGAATTGTTGTGGCAGCGATGAAAAGACAAAGCAAAGAAGGTGAATTTCGATCTAACTTACACCTCGGCGGTTCGTCTGAAGTGATTCGTTTAAGCAATGAAGAATCCAGAATTGCCCTAGGTGCCGCAAAGGCTCTAAAACTAGGAGTTTGTGGCGTGGATATTTTACGATCAGATCGTGGTCCATTAATTCTAGAAGTAAATTCAACTCCTGGTTTAGAAGGTGCGGAAACAGCAACTGGAGTGGACATTTCAAGAAGTATTATCGGATATATTGAACGGAATAAACCTTGACTCTTTGACATATCCTAAAGAGTGAATTTGTATTATTTATTGCAACATAATTATATATGGCATTGACATCAAAGGATGATATTAGCATTTTAGGACATACAATAAAATTAGGTGAAAGCAAGACGATCGATTTTAGCATCGCTAAATTATATAGTTCTGCTAATGTTGAAATTCCTGTCATAATCGAGCGCTCAATTAACCCAGGACCCACAGTTTTATTTATTGCAGGAATTCACGGGGATGAAATTAATGGGGTTGAAATTGTTCGACAGCTACTAGCCAAACAAATCAACAAACCGAAAAAAGGAACTATAATTTGTATCCCCATTCTCAATATTTTTGGTTTTTTAAATGCAAATAGAACCTTTCCAGATGGAAGGGATTTAAATAGAGTATTCCCAGGAAGTAAATCGGGTTCGCTAGCCAGTAGGGTCGCCTTTCATTTCACACAAAACATATTACCTCATGCCGACTATTGTTTAGATTTTCACACCGGTGGCTCTGCTAGGTATAACGCTCCTCAAGTTAGAATTATGCCAGGTAATAGCGACTTATTAGAATTAGCCAAAGTCTTTAGTCCGCCATTTATTGTGCTATCTAAAAACCTTAATAAATCTCTAAGGGCTGCCTGTTTCAACTTAGGGATACCCAGCATCCTCTTTGAAGGAGGAAAGTCCCTCAGTAGCGACAAACATATTGTAAAAAAAGGAGTAGATGGTGTCAAAAGAGTGTTGGTTAAACTCAATATGCTTGATGAAAAATTTATTCCTGAGAAACTCTTGACAGATTCAATAGTTATAGAAAAAAGCAAGTGGTTAAGAGCAACTAAAAGCGGGCTTCTGCACATTAAAATAGACTGTGGTAAATTTGTTGAGAAAGACGAGTTTCTCGCCACGATCACAGATCCATACGGCACAATGCGATATATTGTTAAGGCTCCAAATAAAGGGTACGTCATTAATGTAAATCATTCTCCTATTGTTCATCAGGGAGATGCAATATTTCATATCTCCACGAATTATTATTTAACTTCCAACCGGTCTTAATCATAGTTTCAATGAAAAAATCTGAGTTTAGAACGAAATATAAATCACTAAGGGAGCAACTTTCACTCAATGATGTTGAGGAGTTAAGTTTAAAAATTGCTAATAAAGCCCTAGAGTTAGACATTTGGGACGCTACCTATTACCATATATTTTTACCTATTGTAGATAAGAAAGAAGTAAACACAGAATACCTATTACATATTTTACAAGGCAAAGACAAGAGCGTCATAGTGCCCAAAGCCAACTTTAAAATTGGTGAACTCTCTCACATTTTACTTCAAGAAAACACACTACTATCAATTTCTCATTATGGTATCCCCGAACCAGAATCTGGAATTGAAATTTCTACTGAACAGATAGATGTTGTTTTTGTCCCATTATTCACTTTTGATACACAGGGAAATAGAGTTGGCTACGGAAAAGGATTCTATGATCGATTTCTAGCAAAGTGTAGCCAAAGAACGATTTTCGTTGGGCTCTCCTTTTTCGAGGCTGAAGAAAAAATTCTCCATGACATCATAGATATCCCCTTGCATTTTTGCGTTACACCTAAAAATTTATATTCTTTTTAGAATAATCTTCTTATCTTTAATACTGTATAAATCTCACAACCAACAAATCACTTGGAAACAGATATCAATCTAATGACCAAACCACCCGACAACAATCTTGTGTGGGCAATAGTTAGCACAATACTTTGCTGTTGGCCATTAGGTATCGTCTCAATTATTAAATCGACAAAAGTAAACACCTTATGGATACAAGGAGATTACTCTGGAGCGCAAAAAAGTGCCAATGACGCTAAAAAATGGGCTATCTATAGTGCCGTAGGTGCCGTTCTATTCTGGGTGATTTACATTGCTTTTATGGTAGTATTAGGAGTTGCCAGTAATGGATTCTAAAAAACTATTAAACAGCACCCTTGTGGTATCATTCCTTGGGAGTATTTTTGTTATTTATTATTTTTTCAACCCTTCAGATCATTCTTTCTTTCTAGCTTGTCCTTTCAAGTATGCAACTGGTTATGATTGTCCTGGATGTGGTTCTCAACGTGCTATGCATCAGTTGGCGCATGGTAATATTGCAAATGCTTTCGAGTTTAATCCACTCATGGTACTTTCCATTCCTCTAGTTCTCTATGGTTTTGGTGTTAAAGCGTGGAATTACCTTCGTTCTACAGACTATCGAATCAAGCTATTTTACAACAACTTTTTTATTTACACATATTTTATAGTAGTACTACTATTTTGGGTTTTGAGGAATACGACTGTAGCGCCATTCAATCCTTTCTCGCTCTCTAATTAGGAATAAAAGAACAGGTGATTATTCGGGAACATCTTTTTTAGGAAAGGCCCTCTTATTAAAAGCAATAAGCAGCCCTACACCTGTGCTAATGGACATATCTGCAATATTAAAAACAGGGTCGAAAAAAGTAAAAAACTTTCCGCCCCAAAAAGGCAACCATTCTGGCAAATAACCTTTCCATAGAGGGAAATAAAGCATGTCTACTACTTTCCCATGGAAGATAGTTCCATAACCTCCTTCCGAAGGAAATAGCGTTGCAACTTGATGGTGACTATCATTAAAAATAAGTCCGTAAATAACAGAGTCAATAATATTTCCAAAAGCTCCTGCAAAGATTAGAGCAACTGCAATAATTAATACTCTAGACATTTTTTTACGCACCGAATCCCATAACCAATATCCTATTCCCACGATCGCTACTAATCGAAATAACGTCAAAAAAAGTTTTCCGTATTCTCCTGGTATTTTTGCTCCCCAAGCCATCCCTTCATTTTCTACAAACAAAATTTGAAACCAATCAAATACCTTTACACTATCACCAAGACTAAAATGTGTCTTCACATAAAATTTTGAAATTTGGTCTACTAATAAGACCAAAATGATAATTAAAACAGGTTTTTTTAAAGTCATTTAATTCAATTATTAAAAGCGTATCATGATTTCTATAGTTACTGTGCTTCTTAGGGCGATGGCAAAAATAAGAATATTATTTGGTTTGCAGCAGGCTAATATCACCGTCACGGCTTTCTGCTATAATGGTATACCTAGCCCTGCCCGGTAAATAATTTACGACACTCCCTTTTTCGGAAAAAGCCCTCCCAGAAACATCCTCCTTAGCATAAACTGTAATATCCCCTCCTTTAGTCGTAATACTTGCATTCCCTAAAAATCTACTTAATTCGCAATCTCCACTTTCTAAATAGGCCTGAAAATTGGCGTAATTGCCAGTGGCGCTAATGGACGCTATTGGTGCACTAACCTCAACAAATAAAGAGTTTGGTATGGTTAATTCTATATCAACAGACATAAGCTTATGTGCGGCTAACTTATCATTTTCAGGAATAAAATAGGGGGAATAAAAGGCTCCTATTTTAAAGATTTTATTTTCTTCGGAAGTCGTTACAAGTAAGCTTTCATAGTTTTCTCCCACGACCTTGCTAACAACTCTTATCTGATTGGTTGCTTCAGAAGTAATCGTTAGTGTGTTTATCAAGTCTGATGCTATAATTAAGCGTTCAATCCCAGCCGCATCAAGCAGTTCCTCAACAACTTTTTGAGAAATAGCTTCAGAAATCCCGAAGATCAGCAGTAAGCTCAATACTATTTTTTTCAGCATAAAAAAACCCTAACAAAAAGGTAGGGCAAGATATTATTTCGGGCCTCTTTTAAAAAAAAGGCCCGATAAATAATTTACTATTGCATATTCTTAGCTTCAATACTAAGGGTAGCATGAGGTACAAGTTTTAGGCGCTCTGGATTAATTAATTTTCCAGTAACACGGCAAATTCCGTAGGTTTTATTTTCAATACGGATTAAAGCATTCTTTAAATCTCTTATAAACTTCTCTTGCCGTATGGCCAGTTGTGATGATGTTTCTTTACTCATCACCTCACTTCCTTCATCAAAAGCCTTAAAGGTAGGCGCTGTATCGTCTGTGCCATTGTCGCTGTCATTTCTGTAAGCACTTTCAATAAGCTCCAACTGTTCCTTGGCCTTGGTTATTTTTTCTTTAATTAGGGTTTTAAACTCCAACAACTCTTTGTCGTTAAATCTATCTTTATTTCCTTGAGTCATAATTTCCTAGTGTTTAATAATATTCATCTTTGTTGTTATGTCGTCGAACGCAATTTCCGTTCCTTCTTTTACCTGACTCACAAATTGCAATACCTCTGTTAAAGTTTCTTGTTTTATGTAGTCCAAGTTTGATTGCACAGCAAGTTCTAAAATTTCATTTTCCAGAATACTAACTGCTACTCTATCTGTTAATTCAAATCCAGAATCCTTTCTAATATTCTGAATCCGATTTACCAATTCTCTTGCAATACCCTCGTTTTTTAAATCGGGTGTTATAGTAACATCCAGAGCAACTGTAATTCCGTTGTTATTTGCCACTAACCAACCTTCAATATTTTGAGAACTAATTTCTACATCCTCGAGGCTCAATTTAATATTTTTTTCGTTAACGGAAATAGTAATTTCCCCTTCTTTTTCCAACAATGAAATCTGTTCAGCTTCAAACCCACCAATGGCATGAGCTACCACCTTCATATCCTTACCGAAGTGAGGCCCTAGTTTTTTAAAATTTGGTTTTATCTGTTTAACTAATATCCCAGAACCTTCATCAATCAGCTCAATTTCCTTAACATTTACCTCACTTTTGATTAAATCTGAAACAGCAATGATCTCATTTCGCGTGGTTTCATCTAAAACCGGAATCATAATTTTTTGCAATGGTTGGCGCACTTTTATCTTCTCTCTTTGTCGTAACGATAATACCAAAGAAGATATTGTCTGCGCCCGCTCCATTTTTCGCTCTAAAGTCCTATTAATAATGGACTTGTCCGATTTTGGAAAGTCACTTAAATGTACGGATTCTTTTCCGTTTTTAACCGTATTTTGAGTTAAATCTTTGTACAATCGATCCATAAAAAACGGAGCAATAGGAGCACCCAACTTCGAGATCGTTAACAAACACGTGTATAAGGTTTGGTAGGCAGAAATTTTGTCTTCTCCATAACTTCCTTTCCAAAATCTCCTTCTACTTAATCGTACAAACCAATTGCTTAAATGTTCCTGAACAAAGTCTGAAATAGCTCTGGCTGCCTTCGTAGGCTCATAATCTGAAAATGCCTCATCAACTTTTGCTATTAAGCTATGTAATTCTGAAAGTATCCAACGATCGATCTCGGGTCTTTTCTCTAAAGGAACATCGGCTTCCGAATAATCGAAATTATCTAAGTTCGCATATAAGCCGAAGAAACTGTAGGTATTGTATAATGTCCCAAAGAACTTATTTCGTACTTCAGAAATTCCATCCACATCAAACTTCAAATTATCCCAGGGATTTGCATTGCTAATCATATACCAGCGCGTTGCATCTGGACCATATTTTTCTAAAATCTCAAATGGATCTGCTGCATTGCCCAATCGCTTCGACATTTTCTGTCCGTTCTTATCTAATACCAGTCCGTTAGAGACTACATTTTTATAAGCAACGTCATCAAAGAGCATCGTCGCAATGGCGTGCATGGTATAAAACCAACCTCTTGTTTGATCTACCCCTTCGGCAATAAAATCTGCTTTACGCCAAGTGTTTTCAACCTTTTCTTTGTTCTCAAAAGGGTAATGCCACTGCGCATAAGGTACGCTTCCGCTATCAAACCAAACATCGATTAGATCGGCTTCACGCTTCATTGCTTTTCCGTTATTTGAAACTAAAACAATTTCATCAACAATGTTTTTATGTAGATCAACAGTGCTATAATTCTCTTCGGAAAAATCTCCGGCCTTGAAATCTTCAAAGATATCTTTAGCCATCAATCCTGCTGAAACTGCTTTTTGCATTTCAAGCTTTAATTCTTCAATAGAACCAATAATCTTTTCCTCGGAACCGTCTTCTGTACGCCATAATGGCAACGGAATTCCCCAGTAGCGCGAACGAGATAAATTCCAATCATTAGCATTCGCTAACCAATTACCAAAACGCCCTTCTCCAGTGGCTTTAGGTTTCCAATTTATAGTGCTATTAAGTTCGTGCATACGATCCCTGAAATCGGTAACTTTAATAAACCAGGAATCCAATGGATAATAAAGTATTGGTTTATCGGTACGCCAACAGTTTGGATAACTGTGAACGTATTTCTCTACTTTAAAAGCCTTGTTTTCTATCTTTAATTTAATGGCTAGCTCAACATCAACACTTTTATCGGGTGCCTCACCATCATTATAATACTCGTTTTTAACATACTTTCCTGCAAACTCTCCCATTTCTGGGCGAAATCTACCTTGTAAATCTACCAACGGAACTAAAAATCCATTTTTGTCTTTCACTAATAAAGGCGGAACTTCGGGCTGCGCTTCTTTTGCTACTTTCGCGTCATCTGCCCCAAAAGTAGGTGCAGTATGAACGATTCCTGTACCGTCTTCCGTGGTTACAAAATCTCCAGTAATTACTCTAAAAGCATTTTCAGGATTGTCGTTTGGCAACGCATATGAAAGTAGTTGTTCGTATCTAATCCCGACCAAATCGGCACCTTTACATTCTTTCAGAATAGCATAAGGAATCTTTTTATCTGCTTCAGAATACGTATCAAAGTCCGCTTCATTCTCAGTTTCAACAAACTTTCCAGAGAACTGTTTTACGACTAAATTTTTAGCCAAAACGACTATTGAAGGCTCAAAAGTATATTGGTTAAAAGTTCTAACTACTGCATAATCGATCTTTGCCCCAACGGTGAGCGCAGTATTACTAGGTAAGGTCCAAGGAGTGGTCGTCCAGGCCAGTAAATGAATATCACCTAACCCTTCAAACAAAGCTGGCAATGTTTCTGGTATTGCCTTAAACTTGGCAACTACTGTCGTATCTGTGACATCTTGGTAGGTCCCTGGCTGATTTAGTTCGTGAGAACTTAAACCGGTTCCAGCTTTTGGAGAATACGGCTGAATAGTATATCCTTTATACAAGAGACCTTTATCGTAGATCTGCTTTAAGATCCACCAAACCGTTTCCATATATTTTGGCTCATAAGTAACATACGGGTTTTCCATATCCACCCAATAGCCATAACTTTCGGTTACTTTATTCCAAACATCGGTGTAGCGCATTACGGCTTTTCTACAAGCTGCGTTATACTCCTCTACCGATATCTTAACTCCAATATCTTCCTTGGTAATTCCTAGCTCTTTTTCAACACCGAGTTCAATGGGCAAACCGTGTGTATCCCAACCTGCTTTTCTGTCTACCTTGAAGCCTTTTTGGGTTTTATAGCGACAAAAAATATCTTTAATTGCTCGTGCCATCACATGATGAATTCCAGGCAATCCATTGGCAGATGGAGGGCCTTCAAAAAACACAAAAGGTTCGCTTCCCTCACGAATCGCAATACTCTTTTCAAAAATGTTATTATCATTCCAAAAATCGAGTACTTCTTCCCCTAATTTGGGAAGGTTTAAGCCTTTGTATTCTTTAAAATTTTTGCTCATAAATGCTTGTAATTCAATAAGGTCATACGTCGTTTAGCAGACAGGTTGCGAAAGTAATAAATTTTAAGTGAAATGAACATAGTAACATATGTTTCAAAAGGAAAATAATTGTAATAAAGATGCCTCTCATAAGAACTGCTTTAAACGATGCCAACGTCTATAATGTTTAAAGCAAAAAAGATTCCGAAGTAGATTTCAGAAAGCAAACAAACTATCAAATTGATCTATTGTCTCTGGATATGGCAGTATATTTTGTAGCTTTAATAATTGAGAATAGAAATGCTATAAAAAAGAATATACAAACGGATCAGAAGTTTCAAATAATTTAAGCATAAAAAACGCTGTCCAAAAATGGACAGCGCTTACTATTGGACAGCAGTTTTGATTATCTATCGTCTTACAAACCTCAGCTCTTGCATTTCAGTAACATTAGCGTTATTGAGAGGGTCGACATATATCTCTTCAGAAGTAAAGCGTAAATCGGTCTGATTAAACAACGTAACTGTATTTATGGAATTATCATTTGACGAACTGCCAGATTCAGTCAATATTATCGTTTCTGCAGCAGCGTTTACCTGATAGGTTCCTGTGGAGCTAACAACGATAATTTCTGTCACAGGAGGAGTGTTTGGATCACTTGAAGTAGTAGTTATTCTATACTCCCCGCTTACTGTATAGCCTCCAGCTTCAGTAAAGACAACTTCAAGTTGGTAGGTATCTGCTGTTACATTCTCAGTTACAGTAACCGTTCCAGATCCTAAAGGGATAATCGATGTTTTGATCTCAGAATAATATGTTAAATCATGGGTGCCCGCAATATTAATATTTGTTAATAAATAACATCCACTATCCAAGACAGTTCCAACACTATTTGGGCATAAATCATTTACATCGGCAACTCCATCGCCATCCGAATCAATGGTAAGGTCTGGACCGTCATCTTTTTTACAACTTACAATTGAAACGGCAACTACCACTAATAATAATAAGATTTTTGAAAATTTCATGTCTTTATTTTTTTGCAAAGATAATTTTTTATTCTGTATTGATGCCATTAAGATAAACTTCACAACATTACTAACGTAAAATATATATCTTTAGCTTACTTAATAGCTCTCTTTTTGAAAAAAATACTCATTTATCTGCTGTTTTTACCTTCTTTAGTCATCGCTCAAGAGTACGTTGACCTCTTTTCTATAGGATATGGAAAAACTTTTAATAATAGTTTTGCGAATACCTCTGAAACGACAGAACTGACTACATTTGACGCGAATTTAACACTACCCATTCCTATTAACGATAAGCATACTTTTATAACGGGTACAGCATTTAGCTATAGCAATTTACAACTTTTCCCGAATGCAGATTATTCAAGTCTCTACAGTTCAACGTTAAAAATAGGCCTAGCTTCTACCTTCAATGAAAGGTGGAGTTCAACGATTGTCTTACTTCCAAAAATTGCATCAGATTATAAAAACATTTCTGGGGATGATTTCTATTTTGGTGGATATGCTATATTAAAACTGAAGAAAAAAGAAAATCTCATCTATAGATTCGGATTTTATGCATCTTCTGAAGCATTTGGCATTTTTAGCACCCCAATTATTGGATGGTATTATCTGAGTCCAAATAAACGATTCGAAATGGATATGTCCTTGCCCATTGCAGCCGATATTAATTATAAGCTGAGCTTTGCAACTGTCGGGGTTGACTACTATGGTATTGGTAGAAGTTACAACTTAAATCAAGGAACGCTACCTAAGCAATATGTAGATCAAAGTTCTCTTGAGTTTTTAGGTTACCTGCAATTTAACACTCTTAAAAATTCGCTGTTAATACGTGCAAAAGCTGGATATGCAACTAGCAACTATGAAGTATATGAAGATGGTGATACGATAGATTTTGGTCTTAGTGCATTTAGCTTTGGTGATAATCGAACACAATTGAATCCCGATATTAGTGGAGGTCTGTTGCTAAAACTTGAAGCGATCTACAGGTTTAATATTTCTGAAGAAAAAAAATAGTATTTCACTGTAAAGCAGTATTTTACATTTTTCATATCTTTGAGAAGACTCCCTACGTAATTGGCAATACTTATTAATTTAGAACATAAAGTCTGAAAGGACTTTTCAAAGAATATTAGGAGATGGATAAAAAATGCCCTGAATGTGGTGAGAAAATAATTGGTCGCGCAGACAAGAAGTTCTGCAGTGATGCTTGTCGAAATTCTCACAACAATACCTTGAATAAAGACAATAAAAATCTAGTTCGAAATGTCAATAATCGACTTCGAAAAAATTACCGCATTCTTGAAGCCTTAAATGTTAAGGACAAAACTAAAACTACCAAAGAAAGGCTATTGCGCCTCGGTTTTAACTTCGAATACTTTACGAGTATCTATACAACCAAAACTGGCTCCGTGTACTATTATTTATATGACCAGGGCTACCTATCACTCGACAACGATTACTATTTACTTGTAAAACGGGAAGGTGTTTTATAAAAAAGTAGTTCTTTTCATATATTTAGTAGTTCCCCATTAACTCCATGTCTGTCCTTTCATCTGCAAGGCCGCTTTTAAAACGTCTTTTTGGCTAATTTGCCCTACTAATTTGCCGTTTTCAACAATAGGAAAGCGAC